>JAEEGG010000870.1_pt1 | contig 86992 bp, 26 predicted proteins | sample 9134161 | NCBI WGS metagenome assembly JAEEGG01 (sample SAMN16246543, study PRJNA631951) | gut metagenome | biome: gut microbiome; feature: rumen; material: CR-attached | host: Bos | place: Iran: Karaj | collected 2018-10
GCACCAGCTATGACGTGCAGACGGTGCCCTACGCATACGTGGCCCTGACCTACAACAACGAGTTGATAGCGGCCGCCTTCACGGATGCCTCCGGTTATGCCAGCCTCACCTTCAGCGCCGTCAACATACTGGGTGATTATGAGTTGGCCGTTTCGGCACAAAACCACATCCAATTCTTCAAGACCGTGCAGGTCATCGCCCCGACAGGACCCTTCGTGGCCGTATCCTCTTACTCCTTGTCGGAGCAGAGTGTCCCGCAACCGGGCTCCACGGTGTATTTGAATGTGGCCCTGACGAACTATGGTGTGGCCGCGGCCTCCAATGTCACCACCACGCTCAGCAGCAGCTATCCGGGCGTCGTCATCCTTCAAAACAGCGTGAGCGACAACAGCATCGCCGCTGACGCCACCAGCACGCACAACAACGCCTTCACCATTGTGTTGCCCGCCAACGCTCAAGATGGAGACGAAATTCCTTTTGTCATCATCACCACCTTCGGCAATCTCACCACCACCAAGAATTTCAAGATAATGGTTGCGACTCCGAAATTTTCCCTTACGAACGTGACCCTTCAGAACGCGAATGGCGCCGCCTCCTTCGCTCCCGGCGACATGGTCAATGTGACGGTGACTTACGCCAACACCGGCCACAGCCCGCTGACCAATGCGACCCTGCACCTCTCCAGCCATTACAGTTTAGTGACCGTGAACACCCCGGCCCAGAACATCGCGGTGTTGCCCGCCGGCGCCTCCGCAACCGCCCAGTACCAGGTGGCTATCGGCGCCGCCGTGCCGGATATGACCACCGTGCCGCTCTATGTGAAATGCGTGGTGGGCCAGGACGTCATCGTGGACACCATCTACTTGACCGTTGGCACTGTCCTGGAGACCTTCGAGACGGGTGGTCTGACCGCTTTCCCGTGGCAGACCAACAACAACCCATGGTTCGTCACCAATGAGCAGCCCTACGCCGGCAACTACTGCGTCCGTTCCAAACAGGACTTGGCTGACAACGACCAATCTGAATTCTTCATCACGATCAACTGTTCCGCCGCTGCAAGCATCTCCTATTTCCGCAAAGTCTCTTCTGAGGACGGCTATGACTTCTTCAAATTCTACATCGACGACACCGAGATGGACAGCCAAACGGGTTCCACCGGCTGGTCGCAAGCCTCCTTCCCTGTCGATTTTGGCACGCACACCTTCAGATTCAGCTACCTAAAGGACTCTGGTGTCATCGGCGGCAGCGACTGCGCTTGGGTGGACAACATCGTTCTCCCCGGCATGGGCAACCTGTGTGTGGAAGACATGGACGACAATGTAGGCGTTGAAAGCCCTGAAGAGATCACGTTCAGCGTATTTCCCAACCCCACCACGGGTATGCTCCATATTCAATGTTCTGAACCTGTTCAGCAAATCGTGATCTACGACTTGAGCGGTCGCCAGATCATGAGCTATAACGGACAGGCTGACCAATTGAGCACCCTAAACGTTAACAACTTGAACAGTGGAATCTACTTCATTCGCATCCTCACCACCGACAACCGCACTTCCATTTCCAAGTTCATCAAGCAATAGCTTAGAGGTCAAAAATTAGTATCTCTTATTCATTGCCACAAACCCACTGGATAGCATTGCCGTCTGCCGCCTTTTGGAGGGCAGCAATCAGGCAACACATCCAGTATTGTGCTGAAAGAGAGCAATGAAGACCTCAAAATGGTATATTTTTCAGTGGCAATGGCGGTATACTTTTGGATGGCTATTTACATTTGAGCTGGTACACCCTAAGATTCAGTGTCATAAAGTGTTGATCGAGATTCGTCTCGGTTTTATCAAAAACAGTATCATTATTCGTCTCGGTTTTATCAAAAATCATATTATTATTCGTCTCGGTTTTATCAAAATTTACTATTTTTGCCGACGGAATCTTCAATCGTAAAAAATGGAAAAGTATATAGAAAGACATATCGACAACTTGCTTCTGGAGTGGAAGAACAGTAAACGGCTCAAACCACTTTTGCTAAGAGGGGCACGTCAAGTTGGTAAATCGTCAGCAGTAAAGCATCTGGGTGAAACGTTCGATTACTTCATTGAAGTCAACTTTGAAAAACGACCCGATATGTTGGAGGTTTTTCAGAAAATCCATGATGTACATGACTTGGCCAATAACCTAAGCATGCTATATAACACCCCGGTAATTCCAGGGAAAACTTTGCTTTTCCTGGATGAGATACAGGCTTCTGCCAATGCCATTAAGAGTCTCTGGTCATTCAAGGAGGATTTTCCAGAACTTCACGTGGTGGCAGCAGGTTCATTACTGGAGTTCACTCTCAAAGAGCTGCCATCGTTTGGTGTGGGGCGCATACGCTCGCTATTCGTCTATCCTTTCTCGTTCGACGAGTTTTTGGTGGCTGAAGGGAAATCGGCCTGGGTGAAAGCCAAGAAGGAGGCAAACACAGAGAAGCCGCTGCTTACGGCTCTGCACAACGATCTCGTGCAACACTTCCGTACATTCATGATGGTAGGCGGAATGCCCGCCAGCGTGGCCGCTTGGGTTTCAACCCACGACTACCGCCAATGCCAGACCGAACTCGATGACATACAACTGACCTACTACGATGATTTCCCAAAATACGCTAAAAAGGTTGATCCCACACTGCTGCGCAACACTCTACAAAGTGTCGTGATGCAGATTGGAGAGAAGTTCACCTACAGTCATGTGGAGGGAGGCTATCGTGCCGAAGAGGTGAAAAAAGCATTGAAGCTCCTGTGCGATGCAGGTATCATCAAGCGAGTGAGCCACACGGCGGGCAACGGATTGCCTCTCGGGGCGGAGGTTAATGATAAATACCGCAAATACCTATATCTTGACAGCGGACTTTTGCTGCGCATTCTCGACTTGGATTTGGGTGGTGCGCGACAATTGACCGATATGATTCTGGCCGGTACTGCCGAAGATCTGGTGAATAAAGGCGGCCTGACTGAGATGGTGTTAGGCTGGGAACTCATAAAATACAATAACCCTCGTTCCCAACACGAGCTTTACTATTGGGAGAACACCGCCGAAGGAACGCGTTCAAAGGTGGACTACATCGTAGCCCGTGACATGAAAGTGCTTCCTATCGAATGCAAGGCCTGGGTAAGCGGCAAGATGAAAAGTCTGTATGAATTTATGCGCCAAAAACATCTGACCGAAGCTGTCCGATGCTCTTTAGAGAATTTTGCCGAATTAGAGCATAACGACAAAAGAGACAGCTGTGCGCTACGGCATGTGAAAATACTGCCGCTATTTGCAATCTCCAATCTGTACGACGAGACTGAGGACGCGGCCATGTATGCCGAAAAGGCGCAACGTGAAATCGACCAACTGTGGGAGGACGGCACCTTTAACCAGGAAAAGCTGGACGAACTCCGTGGCCAACATTTGAGAAAACCTTACATCATCCCATAATAAAACGGTATCAAATAGCGACAACGGACGGGACTGCCATCTTTGAGCGCCGGCTGCCAGTGCGGCATCTCCTTGACGATGCGGAGTGCCTGCTCGTCAAGGGCGGGGAAAAGTGATCTTTTGAGTTCAGCGTTGGCGACACTTCCATCCGGCTCGATGTCTAATTCCACCAGCACGACACCCACCACATTCGATTGCCCCACAACGGAATAGTCCATACGTTCGGAGAGGAAGTCGTATAACCCTTCCGTCCCGCCGGGAAACACGGGTGCCACGTCAAATCCACGACTGTCGATGGGTTCGGAATGGAAAACAGATTCCTGCACCAATTTGGAGATGGGCTTCTGCTGGATCAGTTCTACAATAACACATTCTTTGAGATAAAAGGGGTCCGCTTTATAGATTCTTTCACTACTGTCTGGCTGGAGGACCCGGAACAGAGGGTTGGGAAGCCTATGGGGGATGATGTCGTTGAGATACTTTTGGCCGAAAAGGGTGTCCACGTATGTGAAATACTCGGATAACCGCTCCCCCTGATAGGTAGTGTAACGGAGATTATTCTCTTCATTACTTTCATTGGAGTATAGCAAAAAGTTGCATTTGTGGCCAGGGTGCTCATCCAGGAACTTCTTGAGCGGTTCCAGATAACGCGGCATGTCCTGTTCCAGCAGACGTCCATTCGCGTTCCATGGCAGCAGGTCCAACACAATCCGGGCGGAGTCCCGGACGTAATCCACATGGTTGGGAACCTCGACATAGTACTGACGTTGCGGGTATGCAATGGAACAGGTGCAAAGGGCGAAGAGCAATGATGTCAAAAAGATCAAATGTCTTTTCATCTTTTTTGTTTTTTATACTGCAAAAATAGGATTTTTTTAAAACATGATGGTACACAATATTAACGGCAAATACAACGAAATTTTCGTAATACTGCATCAAAAAAATTTTCAACCAACTGCAACCATTTGTAATTCTTGCATCATAGTGTTACATCCACGGATGTGTAACAAATTGTCTAACGAAATCAACTAACGTGTAAAAAGAACTGGAGAGATATTCCGTTCAAACTGGCATTTTTGTAGTTTTGCCGCGGAAAACACCGAATTGCAAGTATGACAACTGGGATGAAAGCGTTCTGGACCAGAGCGTACAGAAAGAACATTGAAAAGATGATTGGCGTGTGCTACCGCTATGTCCTTGACCGGCCAACCGCCGAGGATCTCGCACATGACGCCTTTCTCACTGCCATCGAGAAGGCGGACACCTTCCGGGGATTCGGCTCCTTCGAGGGGTGGATGATGCGTATTGCCGCCAACAAGGCACTACTCTACTTGAGAGAACAGGAGCGGATACGCCCACTGAAGGGCAATGCGGCAGTGACGGAAACGGACACAGCAGACGAGGACGAGCCATCTCCCGACGACATGATGGCGGCCATCCGGAAAGCCGATTTCTCTCAGGAGGAGATTCTGGATGCCATTGCGCAACTGCCCGACAATCACCGTACGGTGTTGAACCTGTACATCTTTGAGCGGCTCACTCATCCGCAGATTGCAAGACTGCTGGACATCTCTCCGAACACCTCCAAATCGCACCTGCTACGGGCACGCAAGGAGCTGCAAAAAATATTGTTCAACAAAGCAAAAGAGAAAAAGCATCTGCCTATGATACTGTTGCCTTTAATCATTCATCCCGATACAGCCATCGACGGTTATTGCCGCTCGCAGCTGAAAGATTTTGCCATCCCGCCATTGCAACCGCTGAAAGAAGAGGCTTTTCCCACCACCTCAAAAGTCTCGCCCATGCTGTGGCTATATGCGCACTGGCTTCCTGTGATTGGCAGCATCGCTGTCACCGGTGCAGTCATCGCCGCCGGCATCCTGCTCTTCCCTTCGCCGCAGGGAAGTCCATCCGTAACGCCACAGATTGCCAAACCGCAGCCCGTCATAGCTGCGGCAGACAGCATCGTTGAGAACAATTCGGAGGAAGCCGCATTATTTGAAGCGGAGAACAGAAGCCCTGTGGCAAAACACCCTACCCCTTCATCTTCTGCACCCTCAATGTCCGAGGAAAACATTCTCGCCGACAACCCGACGGCAATGCCAGAAACGGCCCGACCCGTGGTGGTCAAGAAGATACGGAGGACCAAGCATATCGTTGTCATTCAAGATTCCACAAAATAGCAACAATATGATAATGAACCTATTAAAAAGAGTACTTCTGTTTTGCTTCGTCACCGGAGCCGCACTCTCCGCCGCCGCACAAGTGGACGGGGAACGAACCAGACAAGACACGCTCTATATCTACGAGGAGGAAATCACCTATGACACGCTGTACATCCGCGACACGCTCCCTGACTATACCGGGATGAGCAAGGAAGAGCTGATGGATGTCTTCCTTCAGGACCGTGGTGTCGGGCAGCTCTACTACCAGAAAGGTGGCATGTACCTCATAGGAGCCGATGAGCTATACCGACTCAACAAAAACGATTTGGAACGACTGCTCTCCGCCACCGAATACGAGAATTACCGCAAGGCGAAGCGCAACCAGCACATCAGCATTCCGCTCTACATGGCCGGTGGTGCCGCATTGGTGACCGCAGGCGTCGGGATTTACCAGTTCTGCGCCTCTTTTATTCAGACGGCAAAATACAAAGACCAACTCCTCAACAGCGACAATCTCGCAGTCATTCTCTGGCGCAGTGCCATGAGCGGAGTGTTCCTGTGTGCAGGCAGCGCCCTCGCCGCCACCGCATTCATCGTGCCCGCCGTTGTGTTGACAGTCAAAAGCAAGGTACGCATCAACCAGATTGTCAACCGCTTCAATGCATCACCAACAATGACGATGCAGATTCGGCTCGGTCCAACACCGACCGGAGCAGGCATAACCTTTTCATTTTAAAACCCTTTTTTAAAAGTGTCTGCCGATATCTATGTGTTACAGACTTCCGCAAAGAGGATCACAGGCACCCCATCATTTTTAACCAAGAAGTCTTCAGAAAAAATTATGAAAAAAGTATTGGCTATCGTATCAGCCGTGTTAATGCTGGCGGCAATCTCAACTTCCTGCAACAAGGTCGGTTGCCACTGTTACGCAAAGACAGACATCGCACACCTCGCGCCCGTGTACGAAGATGAAACTTCAAACAAAGACGAGTGCAAGGCCATGGAAGCCCAACTCAACGAAGAAGAGGGCATCAACATCTTCAAGTGCAAACAATAGCATTCAGATGACGGCGGCGGGCGACTCTGACACGCCCGCCGTTTTTTTCAATGACAACAACGAGAAACAAGGGCATTGCTATTCGACAGGAAACATCAAAATGTCATTCGGTTCAACTTCTTCAAGACTTATTCACCACAAACTCAATTCAGCAGACAACGGACTGAAAGGCTGTAGTTTTTGGTGTAGTTGTAGGTATGAACAACCGCTAAATAGTAATTGATAGAACGATAATAGACATTGTCAGCACTGGATTCGGTACAGCTCCAGAAGTAGGCAGTATTGCCGAAATCGTACGGCGAAGTCCGGCATCCAGCAGGAAGCGCCGAAAACCCCGTGGCGTTGTTGTCGGCAGCATTGTTGCCCACAGCACAGGTGTTGCTTCCTGTGTTCCATCCCGCAGTGGAGGCCAACGACTTGGCTATATTATTGCTGTTACCACTGCACAGATAGGCACTCTGACCGCTTACATAATCGGTGAGCACGGTCCATTCCGCATTGCTCGGCACGTGCCAGCCGTCCGGACAGATTCCCTGCACGTTGCTGGGCACGCCATTGCCAGAGTTTTCCCCATGCATCACGGCACTCCAATTGTAGAGGTAGCCATAAGAAGGAACGTTGTTTGCATCATTGTTCGGATTGAAACGGTAGGCGACGGTCGCGCTGGAGTTTGTACCCAGCGGGATCTCCTCTGCGTTCGCATAGCGCGTGGTTCTCAAATTCTCACGCATCCAGCACTGATCGCCAATCTTCACGGTATTGTAAATGTTGCCGTCAACGTCACTCACCGTGGGCGTTCCGGGACAAGGCAGTCCACCGATGGCAGAGGCCTCATCGTAAAGACAACGGACAGAATAACCATAATCCTTGCTTCTGTAATCGCTGAATACGCCATCGCTATTGTAGCTGATGCCACGATTGTAAATGCCGTAAGAATCTAATTCCGTGGCACTGGCAAAGAGCGCTGCTTTTTCTTTTTCAACATAATAGCCTACATTGTTGTAGTATCCGGCTGGCAAAACAGAAAAACCGGTGGCATTGTTGGTGTACACACTCTGGTCGCCGGGATGACACTGATCGCTTGAGCTTCCCCATTCCGTAGTGGCCGCCAAAGCCTTGGCGATGGAGGCGCTGTTGCCATCGCAAGTGTAGGCATTCTGGCTCTTTACATAGTTTTCCAATTGGGTCCATTCCGCCTCGCTTGGCACGTGCCATCCTTTAGGACATATCCCCTGCACGCCCGACGGGTTGGCATCACTGGTGACATTGTCGCGCATGATGGCCTTCCAATTGTACAAATATCCGTAGATAGATACGTTGCCAGCATTGTTGTCCGGATTGTAGCAATAGGATTCACTAGTGCTCGGGGTGTTTCCTAAAGGAATAAGAGTGCCATCCGAATAATGCGTGGTTTTCATATTCTCGCGCAGCCAGCACTGATTGCCAATTTTCACGGTGTTATAAGTGTTGCCGTCATAGTCCGACACAGTGGTCATGCCCAAACAAGGCTGTCCATCAGCGGGGATGTTCAGCGTGGTGAAGCTCACCTCGTTGCCGTAGGACGTGCTTTCGCTGTTCGTGGCATAGGCCCTCACATAATAGATGGTTCCCGGCGTCAGACCGGTGATGGAGCTTGAGAAGGTTCCCAACCCGAATCCATCGGTAGTATGGTCTCCGCTTACGGTAGGATTGGCTGTGGTGGCCCAGCACACACCGCGTGCACTCACGGATGCGCCGCCATCGGAAGAGACCTCCCCGCCGCACACAGCAGAGGTGGAGGATATATTCGTCAAAGAACCTGTCGTCACCGCAGGAGGCTCTGCGTCAGGCATATCGGCATTACTAATACAACGTACAGACAATGAGTACTTTTTCTCATAACTTTGTTCATGTATGGTGGCCACATAATAGTTCAGGGAACGGTAATAGACTCTGTTGCTGCTGGCTTCGGTAGAACTCCAGAAGTAGGCGTTTCTACCAAAATTGGTCGATGTTTCATGATAGCCGGCAGGACGGGCACCAAAACCGCTGACATTGTTCTTACTTTGGTCGTTGCCCACCACGCAGTTGTTAGTGCCGGAGTTCCATCCCGTGATGTCAGCCAACGATTTTGCGATATATGCGGTATTTCCACTACACACGAAAGCGGGATGGTTGCTCACATAATTGAGCAGCCGTGTCCATTCCGCATCGGAAGGCACATGCCATCCATCAGGGCAGATACCCTGCACGCCGCTGGGGACAGTGTTGCTGGAGCCCTCACCATTCATAACAGCAAACCAATTGTACAGATATCCATAAGTCTCAACATTGGCAGGATTGTTGTCAGGGTTATATCGGAATGGCTTGGAGGAACTGTTGGTCGTACCCAAGGCAAGGTTGGTACCGTCGGCATAGCGCGTGGTCTTCAGATTCTCGCGCATCCAGCATTGCTCCCCGATCAGCACAGTGTTATAGACGTTGCCGTCAATGTCCGTCACCGTGGGTTGGCCGGGACAGGGGAAGCCGCCAAGGATGGTTTCCTCATCGCGCACGCAACGCACGGAAACCGAGGTGGAACTGTATCCGTAATAGGTATCAAAATTGGCATATCCGGAACTCAACCATGTTTCTTTTGAGGCCACCACATGGTCCTTCAATATATTATATACGTAATTTCTGTCGCTGTTTCCGCCGTCACTGCCTTGTGTACAAGTCCAGAAATGGGCCCATTCATTCAATTCCTTAAAAGAGCCTCCGAAATAATGTCCGGCAGGCACGGCGGAGAAGCCTGAATGGTTGTTCGTCAGCACATCATTACCGGGAGCACAGACGGCAGAGGAGGGCTTCCAGCAACAATCAGCTGCGAGCGCTTTGGTGTTTTGCGTCGCAACCCCGCCACAGTTGTTCTCTGCATCATTGTCCAATGCGGTCAACATGATTTCCCATTCGGCACGGCTCGGTATGTGCCATCCGTCAGGACAGATACCCTGCACGCCGCTGGGAACGGTTGTGCTGTAATTTTCGCCGTTCATCATGCTGGACCTGTTGTACAAATAACCGTATAATTCAACATCGACGCCCCCGTTGGGCACCGAGTAACTAATGGCGTTTCCGTTGGCGGCGTGGGAGGAGCGAAGATTCTGCTTCAGCCAGCATTGGCTTCCGATTTGCAACACTTTATACCAATTGCCATCGTAATCGCTTACACTGTCCAGATGGTTGATGGACCCTCGCTCGTTTGCCCCCAGATTGTCCACGCTTGATATGCCGCAGAACGACCGCATCGGAATCACAGTCACCGCTATTTCAAAAGGTTCACCTGGACAGGCGGCGGTGTTGGAAGGCGTCACCGTATAGGCAACCACTTGTTCATCGACCTCATTATTTACAAGGGTTTGCGTGATTTTTCTCTTGTCCGTTCCCGCCATCATACCCATCACGGTGGCAGAAGTGGGTGCCGACCAGGTATAAGTTGTAGTATTCGGGATAATGTTGCCATCCGCGTTCGGGTCGGGCACAAAGGTGAAAGCCATCCGACTGCCCACCGTAATGGCTGTGTCTTTCACCACAGGAGTGGTGGTAATGGTGGCATCCGTCACAAGTCGCACCGAGTCGTATGTTCCTCTATATGAGGCTTTGCAGAGCACCGTGTCCGACGTTGTGGCTTCAAAACTCACCGCCAATTCATCGCCGGTGGCGGATGCGACACCCACGATCGGGTTTGATGTCCAGATGTATTGCATATCGACAGCCTCATAACTGCCTGTCACCGAAGCAGTATAACGCACCGTATCGGAACAGGATGAGAACGTATCAGGATGGTCTGACACAAGTTGAAGCTTCAGGGTGGTCGAAGTGGCGATATTGGATTCAGATTCGCCGAAGAAATTGTAGGCCACGGCCTTTACGTAGTATGTGGTACCGGTAGCCAACGGGGTTAATGTGGCGGAATATGTGGTGTCGGTTGCGGTCATCACGGCCTCCACGTAATCGGACTCAGCCACTGGCGTGCCCGATGCGCCGGGATTGGTATATACATAGAATTTAACCACCGGCATCTGGCTTCCTGAGGCAGTCAAAGAGACAGTGGCATCCACAGAAGAGAACGTGGGATTCGTAAGGGTAAGATCTTGTGCCAGTACCGGAGGGTAGTAATATTTCACACAACGCACGCTGAATCCGTTACCGGCATCATATTCGCTGATCAGCGCCTGCGGACAACCGTATTGCAACGAACAGGCCAGCGGAATCACGGAAGCGGATGTGCTGCTCCAAAAATAACCTTCGCCCAGCATATTCTCATATCGCTCGTTTTCAGCCTTGTACAAACCACCGGGTTGGCCGTTGAAACCACTGGCAGGCGAAAGTCCTGGACCATATCCCAACCAGTAGGATGGGTCAGCCGACTTCATGGCATCGGCACCTCCTACCCTATTGGCCAGAAGTTGGAAATCAATGGCCCGGGGAATAAACCATCCATCGGGACAAAGGCCCTGCACAGAATCCGTAGTAGGTATGCCAGCGGGCAACCGCGTGGCATCCGCCCATGTGTACAAACGACCGAACTCCGGCACAAAAGCTTCATCATCGTTATAGGCACGCACATTGAGGATGTCGGAGCCATCTGCGTAATGTAAATTGCGCATATTCTGCGTAAACCAGCAGACGGATCCAAACAGGTTGGCGGTATAGTCGTAGCCGTCATAAGAAACCGTAATTTGGTCACAAGGGTTCTCCATAGCCGGCACCTGTGCGTTTGCACGGGGAGCGGCACCCATAAACAAAACAATCAGGAAAGCCATGAAACACAATGTCTTTCGGCTGCTTTCAAGGGTAGAAATTGTATTATTCATAAGTAGGAAATATTATCTTATTACACAAAATTTATATTTTAACCAATACAATTATTCTATTTAAAAAATGCAAAAATATGATTTTTATTTAACATATCAAGATATTTTTTGCTGTTTTAATGATATTTTTGTTTTTTACTGTTTTTTGCTGTTTTTTTACTGAAAACTATGACAATCATTTTTTTAATGACATGCGAAATAGAATTCGCTTGAGAGATATTCGTCAAGCGGATGAAATACTTCTCCTTAGTTATTGACGCAAAAAGGGCACCCGCCTGATGACGAATGCCCTTGCATATTGTAGTATGATATTCTATACGGTTAGCGTTTCTCCACGCATCGCACGCTTTGGCCGCGGCCCTTGAGTTGCTCCTGGCTCACGATGTCAGGACACGTGTGCGTGATCACACTGCACTGGCCCATTGCGGAATCCGGGGCGGATTCACCCGTCCAGAAATAGGTGTCGCCCAGCAGGTTGTAGTAGCGGCCCGTCGTCGGGTCATAGTAGCCGGCACCTCTTGCGTTGAAGTAGCAGTTCGGGTCCGTGCCCGCATAGCCCGGCAGCCAGTACTGGGCATCCTTGTCCTTCACGCCGCTCGTGCCGTAGCCGTTCTGCCACAGGTCGTCGTACTGCGCCGATGTCGGCATCGCCCAGCCGTCCGGACAGATGCCCTTCACGTAATGCTCGCCCATCGGAGCCACGCTGTCGGCAGGCACCGCGCTGTTGTCGCCTTCCGCAACCTTCACAGCGCTGTACCACGTGTACAACAGACCGAAGCCATCCTCGTTGGACGGATCGTCGCCGTACACCATGCTCGCCGGAACATCCGTGCCGTCGGCATAATGCGTGTTGCGCAGGTTCTCCTGCAGCCAGCACTCGCAGCCCACGCGCACCGTGTGGTACACATGGCCGTCGTAGCTCACGTCGTGGCCCGCGCCGCATGGCGGGTAGTTGACGACCACCGTCTGCTGGCACGTCACCGTGAACCCGCACGTGTCCGTCGCCGTCCACGTCACCACCGTCGTGCCCTCCGCAAAGCGGTTGCCCGCAGGCGCGTCGTTGCTGATGCCGATGCTGCCGGCTCCCGTCACCGTCGTCGTCACTGTCGCCGTGCCGATCTCCAGCACCGTGTCGCAACGGCCGTACGCCAGCGTGATCTCGATGTCGGACGGGCACTTCAGCGTCGTGTTGCCGTCGTGGATCGCCGGGAACACGCCGATGCGCTGCATCTTCTCCGTCTTGTTGCCGCAGGCGTCCTCCACCGTCCAGTGGCGCTCAATGTAGTTCACCACATCGCCGTCCACCGTCGCTGGGTTCACATCCGTGTATGTCGTGTTGGTCTGGAGCGTCGCAACGTCCGTGCAGTTGTCCGCATGGGCCGTCGGCTCGCCCGTGACCGTCTTGTCAGGATCCACCACCATGTCCGTCGCCACATAACGGCAGATCACCGTGTCGGCCGGCACCTCGAATGTCGGTTTCACCGTGTCGAGCACCTTGATACGCTGCACCGAATCCGCCACGACAGACACGTTGCCGCACTCGTCAACCACGCGCCACACGCGCTCGAACGTGTACGAACCCGCGCACGTCGCCGTGATGTCTCGGTCATAGTGCATCACCACAAGGTCCGTAGAGGCCGTGCAGTTGTCCTGCACGCCCGCGGGCAGTCCGGTCACAGCCGGCGTCGTGTCCGCATTGCACAGGGCGTCCTTGTACACCGTCGTGTCCGCAGGACGAACATACACCGGTCTTGCCGTGTCCAGAACCGTGACGCTCTGCACCGAATCCGCCACAACGGACACGTTGCCGCATGCGTCAACCACGCGCCACACGCGCTCGAACGTGTACGCGTTCCCGCACACGGACGTCACGTTACGGTCGTAGTGCGTCACCGCAAGGTCCGTCGTGGCCGTGCAGTTGTCACTCAAAGCCGACGGCTCGCCCGTGCTGGCGGGTGTCGTGTCCGCCGTGCAGGACGCGCTCAGGTACAGCACCGTGTCCTTCGGCCGCATGTATGATGGTGTCTCCGTGTCCGTAACCGTGAAGCGCACCGTGTCAACCGCCTCGCAGCCCTTGATGTCCGTCACCTTCACCGACGCCGTGTACTCGTGGCCGCAGTCGCTGGACAGCGTCCTCGTTATGGTCGTGTTGTCGGCATCGGCATCCGTGGCGTCAACGCCCCATGCATAGTGGTAGCCGCCGTTGCCGCCAACAGCCGCCGCCGTCACCGCGTACTCCGTCCGGTTCGGGCACAGGTCCGCTGGACCTGACAACGCAACCGTCAGCGTGTCGGGCTCCGCGATGTCGAACGACGCCGTGTCCGTGTAGTGAAGGGCGTCCTCCACCGTCACCAGGTAGTGGCCCGGCTTCAGACCCGTCAAGTCAATCGTGCCGTCGCTGCTGCCCGTCGAGGCCACAGGGCCCGCCACCGTGTAGCTGTAGCGCGGGGTCACAGGCTTGCCGCCCGTCACCGACAGGGTGGCCGCACCGTCCGCGTAGCCGTGGCACGTCACATCCGTCACCGCCGCAGCCAGATCCACTGTCAGGGAGTCGTATATGACCAGGCTGCCGTCCACCACCGTGAACTCCACCGGATCGTAGTTCGAGTTCGTGTCCTGGAAGGCCGTCACCGCCAGGCCCATCGGGTGGGTGCCCACTGCCGTCTGCGTCTCCACGGAGTCGCCATTGAACAGGAAGTCCGTGGCGCTGTACAGGCCCAGCGTGTCCGTGATGACCACATCGTAGCCGCTCACCGTGTGTGGCTGACCGTCGTAGTTGTACTCCGCCGTGTGGCCCGTAATGGCAACCTTGGCGTTGCCGTTCGCCGTGATGCGCAGCGTGCCCGCCACCATCGACGAGGCGAACGTGTACTGGTCCGTCACATCCCTCGTGTAAGTGGCAGGAGGCGTGATCAGGTAGCCGATCATCGACGCGTCGAGCGTCTCGTTGCGGAAGACCGCGTACTCCGCTATGACGTTCGGCGACGTGCCGAACTCCGTACGGCTGCCCGAGGTCACCGCTATCAGTGTGTCGCCAGGTGCTATCACGCCCGGCGTGTATGTGTAGTCCGCGCATGTCAACGGAGTGCCGTCGTACGGCTTCTCCGCGCTGCCGCCCGTGATCAGGATCTCCGTCGCGTTCTTCTTCACCACAAGGGAGCCGTCCGTCACCGCGAACGTCACGCCCGCGAAGTTCGGGTCCGTGTTCGTGAAGTCCGTGCCGTCAAGACCCATCGGGTATGTGCCCGTGTAGCGGCCATTCGCCACCGTGTCGTTCGCACCGCCCGTGTACGCGAAGCATGTGTCCTTGTACAGCGGTGTGCTGACAGAGGTCACCGTGTAGCCTGTCACGCGCTGCTCGTACCCGTTGTACGTCACCGTGTCCGTGTTACCATAGATCTCCACCGTCACGCCCGTCATCGGCGTCACCGTCATCACGCCCGGCTCCACCTCGAAGCGGACCGTCGTGAAGTTCGGGCTCGTGTTCCGGAAGTGGGACGCGCGCAGGCTCATCGTGTCTGAACCCGCGTCCGTGCGCGTCGCCACCGTGTCACCGCTATCGCCCGTGTACGCAATGTCCGGCACCGTGTACAGACTGTTGCTGATGTGGCCCACGCTGTAGCCCGTCACACGGTGCTCCGTGTTGTCGTACACCGCCGTGGCGCTGTGGCCCGTGATCTCCACCACCACCTCCGTGGTCACCGGCAGTATCTGCATGTAACCGTCCGTCACCGTGAACAACACCGTCGAGAAGTTCGCGTTCGTGTTCCGGAAATGGCGCGGCTGAAGGCCCATGTACGTCGTACCGCTGTCCGTGCGGGTCGCCGTCGGCGTCGTGTCGCACGCCACATACGCCGACGTGTACAGGCTGTGGCCCGTGATCCCGACCACGTCGTAACCGTTCACCGTGTGCGCAACACCGTCGTAGGTACGCGCATCCGTCCGGCCCGCCAACGTCACACGCACCGTGTCCTCTATCGGCGTGATCCGCTGCCAGCCGTCCGTCACCGTAAACGTCACCGGACCGAAGTTCGCGTTCGTGTTCACGAACATCGTGTCGGCCAGCCCCATGTACGTCGTCCCGCTGTCCGTGCGCGACGCGTACGCCGTGCCCGTGAACGTGTAGTCCGACACCGTGTACAGGCTGTTGTCCGCCACCATGTCGTAGCCGCTCACATGATGCATCGTCCCGTCGTACACTGCCGTCGAGGTGTGGCCCGTTATCGTCACCTCCGTCGGAAGAGGCGTGATCTCCTGGCGGAAATCGTAGGTCACGTTGTAGTTCCCTATGCCCATCGCCGTGGCTACCGGCGTGGACGCGTATGCCGCCGTGGAGCCCGTGTAGGTGCCCACCGTAGCGGCAGAGCTCGTCACCGTGCCCGCCGTGACAGCGTCGCCGGCCACCAGACCTGTAACGGTCCAGCCGTCCGCGCTCTGCATGTAATCACTCACGAACACCGTGCCGTCGTAGTGCTTCGTCGTGTCAAGTTTCACGGTCAGCTTCGTCGGCGTGATGGTCAGGACACCCGGTGTCACCACAAACGATACATCCGAGAAGTCGGCGCTCCGGTTGGCGAACATTGTGTTGTCCATGCCCATCGTATAGTTTCCGATGACAGTGCCCTTGGCCGTGGTATCGGCCTCAGACCCCGTAAACGTGAAGCACGTATCCTTGTACAGCGGGTTACTGATTGAGGACACCGTGTAGCCCGTCACCTTTTGCTCCGAGCCTGTGAAGAGCACGCTGTCCGAGGTACCCTTGATCTCCACCGTCACCGTGGCGGACACCGGCTCGATTTTCTGCCAACCCGGAGTCACATCGAACGTCGCTGCGAAATTCGTGTTCGTATTCGTGAACATCGTGCCCGCCAAGGTCATGTCCGTCTGGCCCACATGGGTCCGCACCGCCGTGCTGTCCGTCTCCGTGCCCGCGAACGTATAGTCTGACGTTCCGTACAAGCTGTTGTCGTATGACACTGTCCAGCCTGTCACTTTGTGCTCCGCCCCGTCGTACTCTTCCGTCGAGGTGTGGCCCGTAATGGTCGCCGTCACCGTCGCTGGTACTATCCGCACCGTTCCGTACACTGTGTCACGGACACCCGCATAGTTGCCGCCGTTCTCCAGCTCATAGCTGAACGTGTTGTTGTGGTCATTGTTCTCCGACACATTAGTGATGCCCGTGAACATCGGCGTGAAGGTCAGTTTGTCGCCCGTCGGAAGCGTGAAGCTCAAACCGTCGGACGTCGTGTCTGTCACTGCCGTGCCACCGTACGTCACACAGAAATGCGGATACGTGTGCAGCATGCCGTCATAGGTGTATTCCCTGCTCTTGGAGGCAACCGTGATCACGCTGTCGTTCGGCGTGATGGTCAAGGTACCATTAAGATACGTCACTTCGTAGTTGTCCGTCACTATCGCACCTGTGCCGTTCCGTTTGATTACAACATCCGAAGGAACGTTATCGGAAGAGCCAATAGTGGCTTGCAAACCGGTAACAATCACAGTGTCGATATAGTCATTGGAAGCCACAACAGGCTCGGCATCATGCCACCCGTTATCCGTAAGCACGGCACCATCATAACCCTTGGTGCTGTCATCGGCTTTGATGGTGATGGCTTTCTTGTTGATTTTGAAATTACCATCTACTGTCACGACATCAAAGTATGCCGTCACATCATTGTTGTCACTGTCTTTCACAACAGCAGTGCCGGAAATCGCATTGACATATTCGCCAACGGCATCAGAAGAGGGATCTGTCGTAGTGAGACCACTCACCGTATATACGTTCCCATTGACAGCAAAAGACAATGTGTCAAATCCTGTCACACCCTGTGTTGCAGAATTATACTCCACGGTGTCATGCGCCGCCTTGACGGTCAGTGCAAGCGGAGTGGCAGGGGCTGTCACCGTCAATATGCCAGGAGTCAGCGAGATGTCGTAGTTGGCCGTGACATCCTCGCTACCATACCTGATGACCAGTGCGGACGGGTTCGAAGTTGTATTGGGCGTGATCACCAAAGGCTCCGTCCCCGGAATTGCCCTTTCACCCGTAATCGTGTACACATCCAGCGTGTGGCCCGAGGCAAACGAGGTTGAATTCTCCCGGGTGTAATACGGAGAAACGCCGTCTGTATAGTCATGCGTGCCGCCGTCAAATTCCACCGTCACATCATTGGCCTTCAGATCCAACGGGCGCTTCTTGATGAACAAGCCGCCGTCCTGCAGATGAACGGTAAACTGGCTCGTCACGTCATTATTGTTGGCATCCTTCACCACAGCGGTACCCGTAGGTGTCATAGGATATAACCCCGCACTACGTCCCGAAGTAAAGGCCGTGAGACCTTCCACTGTAAACGTATTGCCTTCCACCACGAAGCTGTTTGTGGCCAGTCCCTTATACGTGTGGGCGTTGCCACCGAAATCATGCGATATGCCATCGTAACCAATGGTATCCCTGTCTCCTGAAACGGTGATTTCATACGGAACCGGACGATCGGTAATGGTCAGCGTGCCTGTGTCAAGGGTGATGCTATAACCTCCATTCATAATAAAACGGGGATCCACATCCGTGTAAGTGTGTACATCGGTGGTGTCCACAATCAGCACGCTGTCAATGGCGAATGTTTCCGTGCCCGGGACGGCACGGGACCCGGATATGCGGATATACACGATGGCATCGTTCGTCACCAGATGACCGCCTGTTATGGTGTAATGCGGAGCGACTGTGGAGTCTCCTGTCTGCGTGTTTCCGTTATAGATATGTGTCAAACTGTTGGCTTTGAGAGTAAGCGATATGGGGGTGATAGTGAGAACACCCGGTTTGTAGTCGGCCTCGTAACAGTCATCTGCGGAAGTCCATGTGCATGGATCGGCAGGATCCACAACGTGGGCGAAATGCGCATTGCTGATAGTGATGGCGTACTTGCCCGCCACGGTACCGGCACCAGCAATCACCACGGAGGCAACTGTATCGCCGGGTAGCAGACCGCCTTTCACAAAGAATCCCGTCCCGCCATTTTCAGCGTATGTATGCTGCAGGCCGTCATACTCAATCGGTCCGATAGTATCACCCATAATCGTCACCTTGCGCGGATAAACGGTGAGCGTATGCCGTTCCTCACTTGGCACGAAGACATAGTTCTTGCTTCTCACGCCCGTGGTGTCCGCCGCGATGTTGTAAACGCCAGCCGGCGAACTCACGGTAGCTGCGGTAACAACTTTTGGACGATCCGATGTCAAGTAGAAGCCGGCATCAGACTCGCTCTCACCATTCACAAATCCAGTCAGCACATAGCGGAATACAGGGTTGGGTTCTGCATAGTTTTTAAATGTATCGACTGGTGTAACGACAATCTCGGCGGGGGTCACAGTCAGCGTGCCGTAAATAGTGTCGAAAATATAGTTGGAAGGGTCGGTTCCCGCCCACAACGTGTACGTAAAGTAGTTAGGCTCGGAACCCACCTCCTTCCGAGAGGAGAAATTGTCATAATTGGCCCCTTGTCCGACAGGGAATCCATTACCGGATGCCTCCACCGAGTTGGCCGAAATGGAGTGTCCTGTATAGGCACTTGTCTGGCTACCGGACCTGAACTGCACTTCTCTTCTGTAGATGCTAATCTCACCAAATTCCGTATTTGTATTGGTGTAGAAGGCCGTATGCGCAGGATTCTTCATGGCAAAAGTAAAGGCATTGTCACCACTTTCAACCACATTATAGATACCGGCCCCCGCACCTGTAGGGGTGATAATCAAGGTGTCACCAGTACTCAGCAAGTACGCCGTATCCACAATACGGGTGGCATCCTCACCATTATATTGCACTTTGTATTCACGATGACGTTTCAGCGTACCATCATAGCGGTAGCTGCCGGATTCGGATATAATGGAAAGCAATTTGGTGTTTTGCAGGATGGTCAACTGACCCGGAACAAGTGTTATATTATAACTGCCTTTAACATCATGCCCACCGTTGTCCAGGATGGCGATAACGCCCGTGGTATCACTGAATTGTCCGGGATGAGCACCAGGATCCGTGCCCTTTGCCTCGTATGTGACACCCGTGATGGTGTGGCCCGTCACAAGGTTCTCGGCAGTGAACGAAGACAGGATGTGTTCCTGTCCGTCGTAAGTGATGCTGTTGCTGGCACCTACGATTTCCAAATCACATTTCGTCACCGTCAGGGTACCCACCTCCCACTCGGAGAAATCATAGTTGTTCTCGTCATAGTCCGATGTGGTGGTCAGCACAATGCTGTTCGGTATGGAGCCTGCTTCGGTAATGCTGTTGTTGGCTGTCATAGCGGTTACCTCGCCACTCACAAAATCCAAACTATTGGACTTCAGTGTCACACCAGGTCTTGACAACGGGGTGCCGTCATATACCTTGCTGCCGCTTTCCGTCACAAGGGCTACTTTCCGTTTCTCCACTGTCAGCGTGCCATTCACACTACCTACTTTGTAATCATATTCCGTCGCCTGTGTCAGGTCGCTTTTTTTCACTATCTGATATGAAGAAACCACATTGGGTGATGTGCCCGCGACGATTTGCGAGCCTGAAATCACCACCAAGACAGTATCTTCCGGCATCACAGTGCCAGTAATATAATGCCCGTTGTTCGTCAACGGCTCGCCATTATATTCACGACCGTCGGACTCGGCGAATATCTTGAGGGAATCCTGTGGCCCGACAATCAGACGGCCCTCCCTCAATACAATATTATAGTCTGCCGGATTGGTACCGGCTGTCAATGTATATGGGGTCGTCGCATCGAACGTGTTCGTTGAGATTCCCTCATCTGTGCGTGTGCCCGTGACCAAGGTGCTGAGTGTGTCATCCGGGGCGATGAAGCCATCGCCTGACACGGACACCTCGTGGCAAGTCAAAGGAGTGCCGTCGTAGGCTTTGGATTTGGTTCCAGAGGTAAGAATGATGTTGCGCGGGGTGATATTTACCCTATTTTGCAATGTATCAAATTTATAGCGACAACTACGGTCCACCCCGTCCTTGGTGATGGAGAAGTTGACAATCCTGTTGGTGTCGCTCATCACGTGCTTCAGCGTGGTGCCCGCCATGGAGACACCTGCCCGCAGCGTGTCGCCGCTGGTCAGCACGAAGTAATCGCCGCTGGCTTTGGTGCCGGCATCCACGCCATCGACCGTAAGGGTATAGAAGCCGGGATCAACCTCAACTCCGTCATACATCTTGTCCAATCCAAAGGCCGAAATCACATGCGGGGTGCTGTCGCCTTCCAGAACGGTTTCCGGCAGGAAAGTCTCGCAACCGTTGTGGTCCATCACTTGCACTGTGTATTTGCCTGCGGCCAAACCGTTTATGGTGATGTCCGCCACAGAATCCAGATGCGTGCTGTCGTTAGCTGTGGTACCCCAGAAAATGTAGTATGGGGCCGTACCGCCACTCACGTTCAACTTGATGTAACCGTCGTTCCTGCCCAGACACTGGTTGTCATACGCAATTCGTGTGACAAGCAGTTCTGCCGGTTCGTTTATGACAACGGTGGCCGTCTGGCTGCATTCTGTGAAGACGGAGTCAGTGACCGTCACAATATAGGTTCCCGGACCTTGGCCATCAATGCGGTCACTGGTGCTGATCACATCCGTGCTACCCTCGCGGGTCCAAGCGTAGTGATACTTGCCAAAGCCACCAGTCGCAATGGCTACAGCGTAGTCGTCCACATCGCCGTAGCACTTGCGATGATGGACATCCGTAGTGATTTCCAACACGGGCGGGATGGTGAGTTGCAGCACCACCACACTGTCGCATCCCGGTGTGAGGGTGGTCACCTGTGTGTAAACCGTGGTGTAGTCTATGGTGGTCACCCCATCATTGTCGCGGTAACTGTACACACGACCCGTGCTGGGCCAACGGAACTCACCTGCGCAGGTGGTAACAATCTCGGTTGCCGCCTGCAGCTTCACCACCTTGATGGGAATGAGCTTGTAGTCGTCGTTCAAGCTGACCTTGAGGTTACCCGTGCCGCAGGTACGCAGGTTCACAGTACCCGTAGTGTTGGTAGAGGAAAGATTGAGTATGCTGGATGCTCCACTCCATTCCACGCCGTTTTGCAGACACGCAGTAAACGGGAGTGCCACATTATCCGTGCTCTGCGGAGCCATCATGAACACCGGGGTCACGGATGTGATGGAGGCATCGGTACCATCCATGCCTGCAATCTGCGGATAAAGGCTGTCGGCATACACGTAACGGGTGCCCAGCAGTGTCTCCAGCGCGTCACCCGTCATCTCCTCCGTCCATTTGGCCTCTGTGCGTTTAGGCTCGTCTATCGCACCCGCAGAGGTGCCGATACCTCCCTCCATACCACTCGACTGGCGGTCATAATAGCTATATTGGGGATAATAGGCTACGGCACTGGCTCCGCCAAGGATTGCTCCCGATTGATTGTGCGTGCAGATAACCTCCCCTGCATTCCAGCAGTATGTCGGGGTCGTGGTTCCCGCATACCCCAAGACACCACCTCCATAAAGGCCCGAAGTGAAAGTGCCATTCGATGTGGTGCCGCAAGTTACAGCACCCACATTGTAGTTGCCGGTGAAAGTGGCTGATGTCGCGTTACCACACACACCACCAGCGTATCGTCCATAATGTCCATTATATCCGTTCACCCCAGAAGTTGGGATTACTGCTTCGTTGAAATACCGACTGGCCAGCACCGAGCCTACATTGTAGTCGTACCGAACAGCGCCACCCGTAGTATAGCCGCAAACACCGCCCACATTCTGCAAAGCGGTGACATCGTTGCGGTTATAGCAATAGCTGATGTCTCCCATATTATTATAACCAACAAGGCCTCCCACATATTCTTGTCCATATACAACACCATCCACGCTGGAGCAGTTGGTGACAGTACCCGTATTATTGCCGCAAATGGCGCCATGACGGAAGCCGTTGCCTGTTATGGAAGGTTCTTTTACGTTCAAATTTTTAATAGTTCCTGCATTATAGGCAAACAAGCCCTTGTAGTCGCCATTCTCTGTTATCTTCATACCTGACACCGTATGTCCGTTGCCATTGAACGAGCCACTGAATGGAGCCGTTGAGGAGCCGATGGGATCCCAGTTGTCAACCAAGTCCAGCGAGACATCGCAGTCCAGACGGAAGAAGGTGGAGGCACCGCCAGCAGGAATCTCGATATAGGGGTTGTCCGAACTGGAGTTGTCGGTAAGGTAGAACACCTCGTTCTCCTGGTCATAGTAGAAGACCTTGTTGCTGTCGATGCAGTCGCGGAAGCGCTGGAACTGCTCGCGGTTGGTAATGACAATGGGGTGTTTTTCCGACATGGCGATGGAGAGTTTCACCGTTTTATACACGGTATCATTCATAGCTGCATAGAGGAAGGCGTAGCCACGTGTCTTGGGTGTGGCCGTGCAACCCGTCACGGGGAGGCGCACGGCATTGTTGGATGTCCACGTCACCGAATCACAACCAGCCATGGTAAACGAATCGTCCATAATGTCATTGGCAAAACAAGTGTCGGAGAGGGAAACGGGCATGACGGAAGTAATTGCAGCGGTGTTCTTTTTAAAATATGAGAGGCGAGGATATAAGCCATTTTCATAATAGAAACTACCGCCCAGTTTTGATTGCAAGGCATTACTTATCATTTCTTCTGTCAAAAGGCCTTCTGCTCTTCCCGGAACATCTCCACCTTCCATAGCCACTTCTAAATTACTCATCTGCTTGTCATAATAACATAAACTGACAGAAGTAGTGTTTTTATTTCCGAAAAGTGCCCCGGCATAAAACTTCCCATCTACCCATCCTGCATTATAACATTTACTGATTGTTTGTGATGAGGGAATTACACCTCCGATTCCTCCTACGTATGACTTACCCGTAATAATACCTACATTATAAGAATTTGTAAAGATCGTATATCCCGAATTTGTCCATCCATATATACCACCCACGTAGTTTGTTCCATTTACAGCACCAGAGTTGAATGCAACTGTTGAACTATTATTTCTCACATCAAAATATCCAACAATTCCACCAACATAATCACCGCTACCAGTAATATCTCCCACATTAAAATTGTTGCTTTGCTCGTGACCATAATATTGATGACCCATTATACCACCCACATAAGATACACCCTTGACAGGGCCAAAATTACCGGAGTTGGTTATACCTCCATCTGCATATCCGCATATACCACCCACTTTAGATCCATTACTTGTTACAGGAGCATAATTGAAAACGTATTTGTGCGGGCCATAATGATTTGTTGTGCCACCACCCACAATACCAGCAATATTCTGACATGAAGCACCTGTGTTTTTAATGAATCCTCCTTTATTGTAACAATATGCTATTCCAGCCCCCGAATGAGAACCGGCAATTCCTCCAACATTTGAAATAGCAGCTGTAATTTCTGTATTTAAATTGTAACAATATGCTGTATTAACCGTTGTCGTAGAACCTGTGGCATTACCAATAATTCCTCCCAAATTACTGCCACCAGCCATAGTGAAGCGGCCATTTTCATTATAAGAATGATAGATCTTCGAAAGTGCTCCTTCCAAATAGCCACAAATGCCACCCGTATGAGAAGCGTTTTTATTGGTCGAAATAATTAGATTTTCACAATGGCAACTGTCAATATTACTATTAATAATTCCTCCAACTATACCTCCTGTATAATTGATTGTATTTGTTGGCTTTATGGAAAAATCAGTTGTAGAACTCTTTGTGATTTCAGACGCATTAAGGTAAGCACATAAACCCGCTTTATAATTTCCTGCACCTTTGAACTCAGAATTTCCTGTCAAGTGACAGTTTGTTATTATAGAACCTGTAGCATACGCACATACACCCGCCGAATAGTTTCCTGTATTAGTTATGGTCAAATCCTCCAAATACAAATTCTTAATGCTTCCTGACACATCACCAAACAAAGCCTGATAGTTTTTCGAGCCTACAATCTGGAGATTCTTAATGCTGTGGCTTCCTCCATCAAAATGGCCTTTAAAGACACGCGAACTGTCTTTCCGACCGATGGGCAACCAATAGATGGTATCATTTTCACTCATATCAATATCCACGATTAATTTGAAAAAGAACTCGTTGCCGCCATCGGTAATTTCAACAGACTCACAGACGACACAATTACAGGGGTCTGTATTATTCAAATGATAGGTGCTATCGCACGGATAATAGTAGAACACATCACTATTGATACCATCGCGGAAGTTCTTCAGCTCGGCCAAGCTCTTTATCAACAACGGATTGTCCTCCGAGATTCTGAGGCGAAGCTGTACATTTCTATAGGCCACGCTGTCATGCCCGGCGGATACAGTAACTAAGCCCATACCGTTGATGATATTGTTGGTGGTATTGCCATTAGCCGCACAGGTATTGCTTACTGTAAGGGCATTGGAGGAGCAAGACCATGTGACGCTGTCAGGCTGACAAGCACCGAATGGGAAGTTGGTGTTCACAAAATCCACCGTTTCGAAAGTGCCGTCCTCATTATAAAGGAGAACAGGTGTGACGGAAGCGCGAGCCACATAGCCGGTGTCCAACTTCTTCAAACGGGGATAAAGACCGGTGGTAAACACCCAATGTGCGGATTCATTGGCCGCATTGGAAGCCATCTTCAAGTCGGCCAACTTGTTGCCCGTCATATCAACAGTATTGAGACCTTCGGCCCGTCCTGACACATCCTTACCATTAATACCCTTCACGACACACATTTGTTTGTCGTAATAACATTTAACAGCAGCGGCATCGTTGGTTCCCGTAATGGCACCACAAAGTCCAATATTACATTTTACATTATTGGTATTGTAACAATATTGCGGGACTCCATAGCCGGTAACACCACCGGCAGAGGTAGCGGAAAGCACTGTTACACGTCCAGCATTATAACAATAGGTAGGATTTCCACGACTGGATATACCGCCTACATATAAAGCCGCATACGCCGTCACATCACCGGTGTTGTAACAATGTGAGATGGTAAAGCTCTCGTTATCATTTCTACCTGTGATACCGGCTATGGAAGCAACGTAGGCTACAGGACTGCACGCTGACACTTTGCCATAGTTATAACAGAAACGCGTAATCGAGCCACCTCCTTGACAACCGGCAATGCCGCCCAACATACTAGCTCCGGTGATGTTGCCCGCATTCACACAGGAATCCACAATACAAATTGCCGTGGATTCATTATCGCCCACAATACCGCCAATATCCATACCTACGTTTGTCGTGGAAGTGGTATTCACTGTTATAGGAGCCTTGTTAATACAATTTTTCACAGTGGCGTTATAATTCCGTGCCACGATGCCACCCACATGATACCAAGTATTGTTCTGTTGCACCACATTGCCCGTAATGGCAACCTCATTCACACAATTGGAAATCACACTGCCATCAATATTTGCACCTACCAAACCAGCAATACGTCCTGGATTTGTGTTTGTAGTGAATGTTATTGTTCCCGATGCACGGCAGTTATTCATTGTAGAATTAATGAAATCCGCGCAGATAGAACCCGTATGCTGATTCGCCTTTCTGATATGTACATCGGCCATTGTCAGATTTTCAATATGACCATTCTTGATTGTAGCAAACAGACCAGCCGTTTTATGTTTTCCCGTATCCGAGAAATTACGTATCGTATGATTATCGCCAAGGAATGACCCCATAAACATAACGATAGGGTTCCAGGCGGTGTCCACACCACCCCCGAGATCTATATCCGTGGTCAGTTTGAATTTTGATTTTTCACCGTATGCCTTCACCTTGCAGCCTTTCCAGACAAAAGATTTTCCCGAGTTCAATGAATCCCGGAAATCACGCAATTCCTGCGCACTTTCTATTGTCAACACGTTGTCGCAAGGCGTAAAGGCCAAATTCAGGGTCACCGTTTTCCAAACAGTCCCGTTTTTAGAGGCACCCAAGACCACTGGTTCCAACGAGCCCAGAGTAACAGTAGCGTTGTAACCATTTATCGTTACGCCTTCGCCGCTCAACACACTCCACTGCACGCCAAAAGCCTTGCCGCCCAATTTAAAGTCGGAAGCCACGGAATCCACTGTTTCGCCCGTCTTCAAGAACACCGGCGCCGCCGCACATTGCATAATGGCAAACGTGTCCAACCCCTTAATCATGGGATACATGCTATCGTTATACACGAAGTGAGAGGTGGTAAGTATCGATTGTATGGCTGTACCTACCATGTTCTTCGTTGCCCGTTTTCCTGCATGACTAAGCGGACACATCTGATTATCGAATGGACGTGCATCCTGATATTGACCATAATCACCAGAGCCGTTAGTGGCAAAGGCTCCAAACACATAGCCCACATTATAACTTCTTGTGGGATTTGGGGAGATTGCGGTAGCATTGATATTGTCTGTTAACACTAAGCCCGCATTTACACACTCTGTAGCCGTTCCACCGATACCATAAACAGTACCTACCCCTGTTGAAAAGATTTTTCCTGTATTCAAACAGTAATTAGCTCTGGAAGAGGAGATACCTGCGGCCTTGTTGCTGGCAGAACCTATGACGGTCTGTCGTATTTCCCCACTATTTGTACAATAGTAGAAATATCCGTCGTACGAAGAAATACCACTCGTGGCATATCGGCCCTCCACCAAACCGTGGTTATGGCAATAATAGAAGTAATGATCGCCATACGACAATCCATTCACACCGCCCACATAGTTTTCACCAGTACTGGTGTTGGTAGTCTTCACGTGTCCATAGTTTGCATCGTTTACGAACACTGTCTTTCTACCGGATTGGCAAAAACCACCCACACCACCAATAGAACTTGCATTACCCGTCACATCGCCGTAGTTGATACAATTTCTCACCGAATCGTATCCACAGGCGCCCACAACACCACCCAAGTTACCGGACCCTACAATATTGCCATAGTTCACACAACTGTCAATTATCTGATAAGCAGTGCTATTGTCTCGATTTGCGTTGCCTATCACGCCTCCGACAGTTGATCCGTTTGATGTAATATTTTGGCGGTTAGAACAATTTATCACGTACGATTTGTCTGTAGGCATGTTATATAAAATATTACCCACTATACCACCGGAAGTGCCACCAAGGGTGATGGTTTCACCGCCAAGGTTGTGGCAGTTACGCAAAACACTGTTGTAAATGCGTGATGACACTGTACCCACCGTACCATGATATCCTGTGGAGGTAGTGTTACGGGTATTCAGGTTTTTCACCGTGGCATCTACTACATAACGAAAAAAGCCACATTCGCCACCTGCGAACTTCATATTTTCTATGGTATGTCCGCCACCGTCATAGGTTCCCCGGAAAGAGTAGGCGTAAGTGGACCCAATGGGAGCCCAATTACCCCAAGAGGAGACATCAAGATCCACCGTTTGCAGGAAACTCACACCCTCGGCACCGGCAGGCACCTTGTAATGCTTATACACGAACGTGAGACCGCTGTTGATACCCGTGCGGAACTTTTGCAAATCCGGCAGACTGTCAATGGTCAGCGGGTTCTCGGCCGTGGCATACAGCGGGGTCTTGGAGCACCAGAAGTCGATGCTGTGGTAGTAGCCGTCCAGCTCGGCGGTCAACATAAACCAGCCGCCCCTGTTCATCGTCACCTCAGAAGCGTTGAGCGTGGCGGCAAGATTGTCGGTCTTGAGAGACCACGTGGCGCCTGTAGCCGATCCAACCGTGACACTACGGGTAATAGCATCCGCCGTCTCATAGTCACTGCCCTCGCCATACAGAATCACAGGCAGCACGGAAAGACGCACGGGGGCCTTGTCAAGACTGAAGCCGCTAAGGTAAGGATAATGGCCATCACCCCCAACAAAATCGCTGCCCAACACCGTCCACGATGAAAGCAGCATACCCGCTGTAAGCATGCCAGTGGCATCGCTGGACGAGAAATTGCAAAGTTGCATATCATAATAGCAGTTGTTCACGGAACCGTAGTTGTAACCGGTCACGCCACCGGCACTACCACCTTCGTGATCCATACGCATGGCAGAGTAACAGTTCCGAACGGTAGCTTGCGCTTCGTTACAGCCCACAATGCCACCCACAAAGAGCGATGGGGTGGACACTTTTCCAATGGTGTAGCAGGATTGTACCGTTCCATGCTCATTAATACCGGCAATACCACCCACATAGTTGTCGCTACCAATTATCGTTCCATCCACAAAGCAGTGTTCCACCACGGATTTTGCGGCCATAAAGCCCGCAATACCACCCACATAGAGTGTTCCTTGGAAATAGGTGTTGGCCAAGCCCAAATTTGTCACCACGGCACTGTCTGTCAACGTGGAGAACATAGCCACCTTATCGGACGATTTTTTGCAATACATACCGCTAATCACATGATAATCACCATCCAAAGTACCAGAAAAGGAAGTGATGGGAGTCCACGAATACGTTGAGGCAGAAGCATTCCCCTCACATCCGGCAATATCACCGGAGTTCAGAATTATATCCGACGTGATTTTGAAATGCGTTTTGAAGCCACCCTGCTGGATTGTCTTATAGGGTGCACTCGGCTTGCTTGTGGAATAGGTGCCGTCCTTGAAATAGAACACAGTATTGGAGTTCAAACCGGCTGCCCATGCCTTCAATTGAGTGGCATTGCCAATCAGGTACGGATGCGCCTCCGTACCGTCTTGCTCGGTCTGCGCACTCATGCGCACCACGCTGAAGCAACAAAACATGAAAACAAAGAACGAAATCAGAATTTTTGTAAATTTTTCTTTCATATTATTGTAAATTATTATTATCCTGTTTAAGTCTGCAAAATCTCAATATTTCAATATTTATTGCACAATTATAAGTATTAAATAGCTAATTATAATTAAACATCAATCATTATAAAAGCCAAATAATCAACTGACAATAAATAAGATACAAGCAATTTAAGTTCTACTTAGCATAAAAAACATACACCTTCTCAAAAGTAGGCAAAGATAGTGTTTTTTTCAAATATGCAACAAAAATGCTACCTTTGCCGCCAGAATCCTACTCTGTTATGAAAATACTACATACCTCTGACTGGCACCTCGGGCACGTGCTGTACGAATACGACCGCACGCACGAACATCGCTCGTTTCTCGACCAACTGGTCGCCATTGCGGAACAGGAACGCCCCGATGCGCTTATCGTGTGCGGCGACGTGTTCGACCGTGTGGTGCCCTCCGTGGAGGCACGACAACTCTACGTGAACACTCTCCTCTCCCTGCGTGACCGATGCCCCGACATGCGCATCGTAATCACCGCCGGCAACCACGACGGCAAATCCGCCATAGAAGTGGAATCACTTATCTGGGACCGACTGAATGTGAAGGTGATAGGCCAGGTGGAACGCCTTGACGACGGCTCCATAAATGCGGACCGGCACATTGTGGAAATCAAAGATTGCGAGGGACATCCCACCGGCTTCATCATCGCCGTACCGCACGTGTATGAGTACAGCTACCCGCAAATCGGCGAGGCCCAAACCAAAGAGGAACGTCAGAAGGCCTTCTTCCAACTGCTGTTGGACGAGACCGCCCGCCGCAATCCCGACGGTCTGCCTGTGGTGCTCACCGCCCACCTCTCCCTGACAGGCGGCAACTTCGCCGGCCACAGCTTCGCGGAGAGCCTCGGCAACATCGAGACGGTGGACCAGGAACAATTAGGAAACGGCTACGACTATCTGGCTTTGGGGCACATCCACAACGCCAAGACCTTCACCGGCGGCGCCGCCATGGCCCGCTACTGCGGCACGCCCATCGCCGTGTCGTTTGACGAACAGGGCTCTCATGGCGTGTCGCTAGTGACCATCGAACACAATGCCGACCCCATGGTGGAAGAAATCGCCATCCACAATCCCCGTCCGTTGCTCACCCTTCCCGCCAAACCAGCCCCTTTCGAGGAGGCACTCTCCGAATTGGAAGAAATGCCCGCCGACACACATGCCTACATACGCCTCCATGTGCTACTGAACGGCCCGCTACCGCCCAACTACGTGGAGCGCATCACACAAACCCTCAAAGGGAAACAAGCCCGCTATTGCTGCGTGAAAACGGTCTTGCCCACCATCTCATCTGCTGACGAGGATGAGCCCATCGCCGACACCTTCGACGCCGACAACATGCCCGAACCGATAGAGCTGGCATCCCACTTTTTCCGGAAGAAATTCAACGTGCCGCCCGATGAAGAAATGCTGCAGATGCTGAAAGAGGCCATCGTGAGGTCAAACCAAGCAATTAATAGTTGAGGGTTTAGAGTTGAGAGTTTAGAGGATTTGCAAAAAGCCAATCACTATTCACTATTCACTGATCACTATTCACTAACCACAACAATCTCAAAATGATACTGAAAAAAATACACATTCACAATATTGCCTCGTTGGAGGATGCCGAGCTGGATTTCGACCAGAATCCGCTCTCTACCGCCCGACTGTTTCTCATCTGCGGCGACACCGGAAGCGGCAAAAGCACCCTGTTGGACGCAATATGCCTGGCCCTCTACGGTGTAACCCCCCGCCTACGCATGGCCAACAACCGGAAAAAAGAGTACGGACGCGACACCATCTCGGCGCAAGACTCGCGCAACCTGATGCGGCACGGTGCCACGGAAGCCTCCGTGGAACTCACCTTCACCGGGGAGGACGGCAAAGAATACGTCGTGGGGTGGCACGCGCGCCGCACCCGCAACATGACCCTGGACCCGACCAAACGCAGCCTCACGGTGGACGGCATCCCCGTGGACCGCAAAGAGATAGAAGCTGTGCTGCTGAACGCCATGGGCATGGACTTCGACCAATTCTGCCGCACCACCATGCTGGCACAAGGACAGTTCACCCAATTTCTGAAAAGTTCGGAGGATGACAAGTCCAAAATCCTGGAAAAGATGACTCGCACGGAACAGTACAGCATCATCGGGCAGACAATATTCAAGCTGTGCGCGGAAGCAGAACGGACCTATCGGGATGAAAAGGCCAAAGCGGAAGCAGTCAGCCTGATGGGAAAAGAGGAGCGCGATGCTGTTCAACAGGACCTGAAACAGACTATTGCAGAAAAAGATATAGCGAAAGTTCAACAGCAGACCATAGAGGCGAAATTCCGATGGATGGAAAAAGAGCAGGAGACCTTGGCCGCCAAACAGAAGGCAGAACAACAGTTAGCAACCTGCCGCGAACAGGTGGAAACATCCCAGTTCAAAGCCGATGAGCAACGGGTGATTGACTTCGACCTCTCGGCAACGGCACGGGCCGATTATGACACCTTGCGCCAACAAAAAGAGCGGATGCAGAAGATTCTGACGGAAAAGGAACCCAATGCCCGCAAGCAGTTCACACAACTGGCTCGTTCGAAAACACACTTTGCCGAAACACTCCGAAAAGAGCAACAGGATTGTGAGGAAAAACACAAACAAATAGAGAGCGAGGCGAAACACGAACCCATGTACGCCCAATACCAGACCATTGCTGCCAAATTGAATGAGGTGGTCCGTTATAAAACTGAAAACCAAAACGATGATAGCGAGTGCAAGCGTTTGCAGGATTTGCAACCCGCCCTGCAACAGGAGTTTCTTGACCGCGAAAAAAAGGAAAAGGAACTGAAAAAATCAACAGAACAACAGCATAATGCCGTACAGCAGGCCGAGCAGGCCTTAGGGGCACTGAACCCAAATGCCTTGGAAACCGACCGCCGGAACGAGGAACAAAAACAGAACAACCTCAACGCGGCACTTGTGGAGACGAGCCGCTTGGAAAGTGCCATCCAAAAGGCACAAACCATCCAAAAGAACATAGCCGACAAGGAGAATACCCGACAGTCCGAGACGAAGAAACTGAATACGGCCAAGCCGTTGGAAGCCGAGCGGAAAACCGCTTACGAGCAATCACAGGAAGCCATACGGGCGGCGGAACTGGCCATCGGCGACCAAGTGCAAGCTATCCGGGCACAACTGAAAACGGGCGACGTATGCCCCGTGTGCGGCCAAGTGATCCACAATCTTCTGTCGGATGACGCGGCCCGCCGGATGCTGGAACCTTTACAAGCGGATCTGGCCGCGAAAAAAGCGGCCTGGATAGAGAAACAGTCCGAAATCAAAGCCTCGGAAAGCATCCTGAAGGAATGTCAGACCGCTTTAGAAAAGCTCAATCGCGAGGAAGCAACCGCTGCCGCCGAGGTAACGGCCACTCATGCGAAGGTGCGCAACTGCTGTCGCAAAATTGCCGTGGAGGTGCCGGAACTGTCGGATGGTATAATTGATTGGCTGAAAACGGAACTGGAAACGATGAACGTGACGTTACAAGAAGAACGGAAAAAACTGGATGACCGCCAGAAAATGGTGGATAACCAGCGGAATACCATTTCCTCTTTCAAAGATATGGAGACCGAGCTGCAAAAGAAATTGGGCACGGCACAGCGAGAAACCCAAAAAGCGGCCAATCTTCTGCGAGAGCAGACACAAAATCTGGAAAACCGGAAACAGCAAATCGAAAACCGTAATTTACAGATTGCCAAAAACCTACAAGAGGTTTCCGGAATTATGACCTTTACCGGATGGCAGGAACAGTGGGAGGTGGACGCTTCCGGATTTGTCGCGAACCTTAAAAACAAGGCGGAATCTTACCGACAGTTGCAAGAGGAACATAGCAAACTGACCGCCTGCATACAACAGGCAGAGGCCTCGCTGAAGAACATGAACCGTTCGTGCGACCAAGTACTTAATCTTTGGACGGAGTGGACAACGGAAGACGAACCGGCGGGGACTCTGATTACAGAAAAGCTGGACGAGCTGTGGAGCACATTTGCTGTCAATGCCGGCAAGTTGTTCGAGGCCAAGAGGAGCGCAGAGGAGGAAATCAAACGATTGGAAGGAAGTCTGCAACAATTTTACAACCAGCACCCTGCCATACGGGAGGATCGCCTGATAGAACTTCGGGAATATGCCAATATGGAGGATTTGCGGCGGGCGTGTCTTGAACGGCGCGAGGCGCTGACACGCGCGCAGGGCGCCGTGGAAACATGCACGGAAGCCTACAACCGCCATCACGGGTCAGAGCATCCTCCCTTTGAGGAATCGGACACGATAGAGAGCCTTCGTCAAGCACTGGATATAGGAGTGAAGACCTTGGAAGAGATGTCTAAGAAAATCACGACATTGGAAAACCAGCTGAATCATGATGCGGCGGAACGCGTGCGGCAAGAGGGGCTTCTGAAGAAAGTGGCGCATTTAGAGGCCACGGCGGATAAGTGGAGCACCCTCAACGAATGTTTCGGCGGCTCCGACGGGATGCGATTCCGCCTCATCGCACAAAGCTATTTGTTAGAGAACCTGTTGAGAAGTGCCAATCTCTATCTGCACGATTTGGACAAACGTTACAAGTTGGAGTGCATCCCCGGCACGCTGACCATCAGCCTGCGCGACCAATACCAGCCCGACATGGTCAGTCCGGTGGATACGCTCAGCGGAGGCGAGAGCTTCATCGTCTCGTTGTCGTTGGCTTTGGCCCTCGCCTCCATGAACCGACAGGGGCTCTCCATCGACACGCTCTTCATCGACGAGGGCTTCGGCACCCTGAGTGAGAACGAGTTGAACACGGTGATGACGCTCTTGGAACGATTGCAGGCACAGAAGGGCAAACGCGTTGGGGTGATCAGCCACGTGCGGGAGTTGCGCGACCGCATACCCGTGCATGTGGAGGTGCGCCGCCTCGATCCCACACGCAGCGGCATCCGCGTCATCGACCGCACGGCGGGGTAATGTGTTATTGTTTCACCACCTTCTTTACCCCTATCACATTCCCATCCGCCACGGCCTTGATGAAATAGACACCATTGGCGTAGCGAGACAGATCGATTTGGGTTTGCACAGACGTGCCCGTCTGTAGAGACGTTGCGCGCAACGTCTCTACAACGTCCAACAATTTGCCGTAAATGTCAAACACCTGAATTTCTGTGTTTCCCAATTGATCATTGTTCATTGTTAATTGTACATTGACAATGCCGTTTGTCGGGTTCGGATAGACCGTCATAAATGCGTCCAGGTTGTGGTCATCAATGCCCACCGTGATGGTCAAATGCAGCGTCACCACGCTATCGCAACCATGGACGGTCTGCAGGGTTTGCGTGTAGTCGCCAGAGACACAATAGGTCTGGTCGTTCCATACATAGCAGGAATCCGGACAGGAGATGGTGAACTCGGTGGTTGCAGGCTTCCACATGCTGACCGTCGCATCGGCCATGCTGCTGCAACCAGCGGCATTGTAGCCGATCACCTGATAGTTGCCTGCCATGGTGACAGTAAGAGTGTTGGCCGTGGTGCCGTCGCTCCACAGGTAGGTTTCGCCTCCGTTGGCTGTGAGGATTGTACTCTCACCAGCACAAATGTCCGTCTCACCCGTGATGGTGATGACGGGTAGCTGCGACACTATCACCGTGACGTTGGCCGTGTTGCTGCAGCCTTCCGTAGATGTTCCAGTGACTGTGTAAACACCAAACGCGCTGATGGTTGCCGATGCCGTATTGTCGCCTGTGCTCCACATATACGTGTTCGCACCCGAAGCGGTGAGCGTGGTGCTGCTGCCCTGACAGATGGTGCTGTTTCCGCTGATGGTTACCGTGGGCAGCGGGTTCACCATTACCGTAACATTTGCGGTGGCGGAGCATCCCTCCACGTTGGTGGCCGTAACCGTGTAAACACCGCTCTGACTCACGCTGATGCTGTTGCCCGTGCTGGCATTGCTCCAAACGTAGCTGTTGCCGCCAGTGGCGGTGAGCGTGGAGCTTTGGCCTTGGCAGAAAGTGGTATTGCCCGTAATGGTCGGTGTGGGCAGCGATTTCACTGTAAAAGTGAGTGTCAGGACGCTGTCGCAACCGTTGACCGTCTGAAGCGTGTGCGTGTAGGTGCCCGACGTGGTTAGGTTCTGCCCGTAGAAGTTGTAGCTCTCGCCCTGGCAGATGCTGTGCGTGAGCGGCACGTTGTAGGTCGGGTTGACGGAAACCGTCTTCGTGGCGATGCTGCTGCAACCATTAGCATCCGTACCCGTAACAGTGTAGGTGCCGGCGCTACTGACGGTTATCGACGCATTGGAAGTAGTGTTGCTCCACGCATATGTGTTCGCGCCCGAAGCGGTGAGTATAACATTATCGCCTTGGCAGAAGCTGTTGTTGCCATTTATATTCACATTCGGCAGCGGATTTACCGTTACGGTGACATTTGCCGTGGCGGAGCAACCCTCCACATTGGTGGCCGTAACCGCGTAAACACCACTCTGACTTACACTGATGCTGTTGCCCGTACTGGCATTGCTCCAAACATAGCTGTTGCCGCCGTTGGCGGTTAAGGTTGAGGTCTGTCCTTGGCAGAAGGTGGTGTTGCCCAAAATGGTGGGAGTAGGAGTGCTTCCTACAGAGACATTTACTGAAGTAGAGGAGGAGCATCCATTAGGCAAAGTGACTGTTACTGTGTAATTGCCCGGTGTGTTCACCGTGATGAACGAAGTGCTAGCCCCGTTGCTCCATGCGTAGCTACCTGAACTGCTGGCAGACAGCGTGGTGCTCTGCCCTGAACAAATATGATTGTTGCCCGAAATGGTGGGTTGTTCCATCAGTGATACAGTTTGAGTGGAGGAATTGCTACAACCGTTGCTATTCGTTACCGTAACAGAATAGGCTCCCGGATTGCTCACGTTGATGGACTGGGTGGTCTCACCCGTTGACCAAAGATAGTCTGTGCCAGACGAGGCGGTAAGTGAGGTGCCGATACCGCTGCATATCACAGTGTTGCCCGAAATAATTACATCACTTGCCTGGTTTTGGATAACGGTTACAGAAGCACTGCCCGAGCAGCCGTTACTTGTGGAGGCTGTTACGGAATAATTGCCTGCCGTATTGACATTGATGGTGGCTGTAGTGGCTCCCGTGGACCATTGGTAATTCTCGCCTCCTGTAGCCGACAGTGTAGTGTAACCACCAGAACAGAAAACGGTGTTGCCGTTGATGACGGGATTGGCGAAGGCTACCACCTCCACGGTATCGTTGGCGATGCAGCCATAAATCGTTTGCACTGTGGCGATGTAGGTGCCGGGCTGACTCACTGTGATGGTGCGTTGCGCCGAGCCTGTATTCCACGAATAGTAGGTGCCACCATTGGCAGTAAGCGTAGTGCTGTGGTTTCCGCAAATTACTGTACTGCCCGTGATTGAAGCAACTGCTGCCGGATAGAGGGTCATCTGTTTGCTGCGTACGATGGAGCAGCCGTAGTTGTCCGTAACCGTGACGGTATAGGTGGCATCATTCGTAACGGGAATGGCATTGGTATGCGCTCCTGTGCTCCACACATATTGGTAAGATGAGGCGTTAGTTGAGGTAGGAGAGATGGAATAGGTTACCGTATCGCCCTCACACAAGGTGGCAGTGCTGGAGACCACATTCCCGTTGAGAGAACATTGCACGGTGTTGAACGTTTTATCTATGCCCCGGTAGGTGACACCGTCCTTCTGCACAAAGAAACGGTAAGTGTAGGCCGTGCCGCCTTCCAAACCGCTCACATTGTATGATACAGGTCCTTCGCCTGTAGTGTTGACGGTGGTGAAATTACTCTCACTACTCTTTTTGTACTCGAAACCGTGGTTGTCCACATTGTATAGCATTTGGTAATTGCCTTTGAGAGTAGCCACGGTACTCCCCACATTCTCCGCATCCAACGTGGTGACGCTGCCGAAAATGGGATAGCCTTGGTTGATATTGGGCGTACCGTCTATTACAAACACCACACTATCCGTGTTAAGGATAACAGGGAATGACGAAGACTTCATTTGCGCTTCGGTTTTGGCGGTGCCACCTGTAGATGCATTGTGACCACAGGTGTTCAGGTAATGGCAGTTGGTGATGGTGCCCCTATAGCCACAGATACCGCCTTTTGTTGGTCCCGACAAAACTCCGACATTGTAGCAGTTGGTAATAGGAGGATAATAACTATTAAATTGTGCATATCCGCAAATGCCGCCAGCATAATTATCTTGAGAGGAAATAGCACCAGTGTTATAGCAGTTTAGTATGCTACCTAGATGACCACTAATGCCACCAGCATAAGAGCGACTTGACACATTACCTGTATTATAACACTCTTTTATAACACTACCAGTCACACCATTACCGGCAGATCCACAAATGCCACCAGCACGTACATTTGAGGAAATACTGCCTAAATTATGACAACTTGTAATATTACTGCCTGCTAATAATTTACCGCAAATACCACCTGCATAAGAATTTTTTTCATAATTTGATGTAGCTGAATTTAGGATATAGGAAGACGTGACATTACCAATATTATAGCTGTCAGAAATTGAAGAACTTGAATACCCGCAGATTCCAGCAGCACAAGATTCACAATAATAGCTACCACCTGCAATTGTGGAACAAGAAATATCACCAATGTTATGGCAACCTTCTATGATTGCAGTTGAATATCCGCAGATTCCACCTGCATAGGAATAACATGCAACATCAGAAGATGTGGAACATAATAAAAAAATTTCGGTGGTGTTGTGGCAATTATTTAATCTTGAGGTTGTGTAACCACAAATTCCTCCTGTGTATGTGTGCATTGTAGCTGCTTTTGTTCTATTCACCTGTATTCTTCCGGCAGAGCTCAAATTTGATATGCATCCCGATTTTACATAACCGAATACACCTACAAATTGAAAGTTGGAAGAAGTGTACAATGTCACCAAGTGGTTGTCTCCATCAAAGTGGCCGCCAAAATAGTAGGTTTCATTTAAGCCAATCGGTTCCCACGGAGTAATGCTGTCTATTCGCACGCTGGTGGTGAGTCTAAAGTAGGTGTTATCATAGTGGGTCACGCCGCCATTTACCATCTCGGCAATATAGGCTAACTGTTGGGCATTTTCAATCAGATACGGACTACTTTGTGTGCCCTGCCCCTGTGTCCAAATCTCGGAGGTTCCGTTCCAAATGGAGATGGACTGGGCGAACGAATTACCTAAAACTAAAAAGGATAAAAATATCCAAAGCGCTGTTTTTGAAATTTGTTTCTTCATTTTTTTCTATTTTATGATTATTACTTATCGAGTTGTTTTAATTATTGTCTTTTGGAGGCTCAATATGATAATCGTCATTGTGCCCTTTCAATCGATAATGATGTGGAACATCACTTTCTATATCCTTGCAAAAACAAAATAAACAGATTATCGTAATCAACATACCCGCCAAGAGAATAAGCATGATAGTTATTAATAGGTAACGAGGGAGAGAACAAAGACACCCACACTGACAATTTTTCTCGCAAACTGTGCAAAGATGTATACCTATCAATGAACAACTGTTATATACCAATAAAATAAGCCATGATAATAGTAAGACGAAAATTAGTCTTAAAGTCATCTTTTGTGTGGAGATGTTTTGTGTTTTTAAAGGACAACGCAAATCCTCCTTTGCACTTTCATAATAAAGCGAATAAACCCTATTACTTTCTTTTTCATTTTCATTATGACCAGTAGATTTTATATACTGCGCTTCGTGAAACATAACTACGTTCATCCACTGTTTTATCCAGTGATAATATCCGCGAAAAGACTGCAACCAAGCTAAAGTAGTTGCAAATCCTATGAAAGTGACGATAGTTTTAAGCAATTCATCTTCTTTGATAGTATAGTAACCCACAAAGAGCGAGCCAATAATAATGGCATAAAAATTCATCCAATAGTTGAAATTACTGTAATGGCGTTCGCGTGCTTTGATAGCTCGCTTGTAACTTTTTTCAAATTCGTTATCTGTATCCATAATATTAAAATCTTATAAATGAATAATATAATTGATTGTATTGATGCTGCTTTGAGATAATAATAGGACATAAAAAATCCGTGAAACTTTTTTGTTCAAGTGGAGGTTCTGGTAAAACCCTAATGCAAACAAGAAAGCCCACGGATATGACCGTGAGCGTTTCGACTTTCTTGTGCATTAGATTAAGAAATTTACCAGATTCCCACTTGCAAAGAAAAGCGAAAACGCTTTTATGTCAATATGTTAAATTGTCAGTTTTATTCTTCTATAATCTCTGGGGTTTGGTGAAAAATGGGGTTAAGTATTTCGAGTGCGAAGATACGAAAAATTATTCGCTCTGTCGCTGTTGTTCTTTGTATTCGGCTATCGTCTGGTCATCAAAGTTTTCTAACAGATAGTGGCGGATTTCCTCTACAGAGGGCAGTTGCAGTTGGTATTTGCTCACAAATAGGTTCTGTGATAAGCCTTCAATGGCGTAGCGGACTGTGGTCTCGCCATAGTCTGTACAGAGTAGCAAACCTACGGGCGGGTTGTCGTCGGGTTGCATCACCTCGTGCCGATAATAATTGAGGTACATGTTCAGCTGCGAGGCATACTCGTGGCGGAATCGATCTGTTTTCAAGTCCAGAATCACATGACATTTCAGGATGCGGTGATAGAAGATGAGGTCTGCCTTGAAGTAGTCTTGGTCAATCAGAATGCGTTTCTGTCGGGCTTCGAAACAGAATCCACGTCCCATTTCCAGCATAAAATGTTGCAAATGGTCGAGAATGGCTTTCTCTAATTTGGTCTCGGTATAGACATCATGCTGCTGTAACTCAAGGAATTCGAGCGAAACGGGATCTCGTATAATATCTTTGGGCGTGAGGACACTGGCACTGCCAGCCACATGTTTCTGTAGAGCCTCCTTATCGTCGGATGCTCCCATGCGTTCGTAATAAAGCGATGACACCTGCCGATCCAACTCCTTGACAGTCCAACATCCTCTGATAGCCTCCTGTTCATAAAAAGCACGCTTTAAATTTTCCTTGATGTTCGAAAGGTAAATCAGGTGTGTGGCAGACAGCCTGTAAAACAGACGATTTGGTGGAGTTTGCCAATCTTCCAATTTGGCGGTCGGCAACCGCCAAATCTCATCTTGTTTACTATCAGCAATTTGTAAAATGGCGGTCGCTGACCGCCATTTCTGATACTGATCAGAAGAGTATGGCAAAACGGTTTGTTTTTGAAGATAATTTCCTACTTCATAACCCAAATAGGGGTAAGAAATATAAAATTGTCTGTACTCACGCAGTCGGCGTGGCTCCATCCCAGACCGACTCAACCGTTTGGACAGGGTGTTTAAAAGATTTGTCCCATATTGAGCCCTGTCTTCGCCATGCTGCTCGTATTCCACAATATAATACCCAACCAACCAGTTGCGGGCAGTCAATGAGAGATTGACGGCATGTGCTGCAACACCTTGCAACACGTCCTGAATTATCGAAATATGCTTTACCAGGGAATCCAACCCCGCGTTGTCGGTTTGTCCAATTTCATTTTTCATAGTCTGCTATTATTTGGTTTTGATCTAATGGTTTTTGAAAACGCTTTATGTCAATATGTTAAATTGTCAGTTTTATTCTTCTATAATCTTTGGGGGTTTGGTGAAAAATGGGGTTAGTATTTTCTGTGAAAATAATCATATAAGACAATCTCTAGCTTTTTCCAAACGATAACGTACAAAAGCAGTCCAGTCCTCTTCGTAATCGTTCATAGTCTTATGGCTTCTTGTTGGACACTGTGATAAAATGGCGTAATGCTGTGACGTTTGTGCCAATCCGATTTGCCGTATGCAAAAAGTTGGATAACTTGGCCTGTCGCCACCATCAGTTCGCAAATATGATCAATGAAGCGCCCCTCTTCCTGTACAGACAATCTGTCATCGGGGGTAAGGACAAGGACATCCCAATCCGAATCCCCTCGCGCGGTTCCCCTTGCGCGGGATCCGTAAAGCCAAACCTCTGCCTTTGGATTCATTTCCAAAACATTGGCTTTGATTTTGTCTTGCATTGTCTCTACATTCATTGTTTTATCTTATTGATTAATGCGGCAAAAATACATATTTTATATATACACACAAAAAAAAGTCGGCCCGATGGACCGACTTTTTTTCATTATCTCATATTCTACTGTTTCACCACCTTCCTTACCCCTATCACATTCCCGTCCGCCACAGCCTTGATGAAATAGACACCATTGGCGTAACGCGATAGGTCGATTTGGGTTTGTACAGACGCACCCGTGCCCGTCTGTAGAGACGTTGCGCGCAACGTCTCTACAACGCCCACCAATTTTCCGTAAATATCAAACACCTGAATATGGGTGATTGGTGAAATGTTCCTACTGGAACGCATTCTCGCTTAACCCGTCGCCGCTGATGGCCAGACGCGACATGTAGGACGGGGCCTCCTTGCCGAGGTACTTGTCCACGTAAATCTTGGCCAAGTACTGACCCAGCATGAAGCCATGGCCGCGCATACCCACCAAGAGGCCGTGCTCCGGATCCACGATGTAGCGAGGCTCGGTGTAGTAGCCCGCCCACGTGGCCTGGAAGCTCACGTTCTTGAGCTGCGGAATCCAGTCGATGAACATCTCGGCACACACCTGCAGGAAGTCCTGCGTGTTGTACTTCAGCTCCTTGCCGGCCTGCAACTGCTCCGTTGCGGGCGACGCACACCCGATAATCTGGCCTGTTTCGGCAAACTGCTGGCCATACACGGCCGAGAATCCTTTGTACTTCCGACGGTCGATAAGCATGTCCAACGAGTCGCCATCCTTGCCCAACATCGGCAACCGGTGCGTGATGAATGCCTGGTGCTTGATCGGGTACAGACCAAGATACATGCCCAACTGCTCGGCAAACTTGTTGGCACTCGGTCCTAACGAGTTGACAAAATGCTCGCAATGGTACTCCACATACTCCTTGTCGTGGGTGAACACCAACGCCATGAAGCCTTTCGCCGTCTTCTGAACCTCCACCAATCGGGTGTCCTCCAACAGCACCCCACCCTTCTCAATGGCGATGTTGCGGATGTAGTTGATGGTGGGTCCGGGAGTGGCCTGCCAGCAGGCATTCGTAATGCAGGCAGCCTGGTAGGTGTTCAGATTCGGGTTGAAATACGGGGATACCTCTTTCACAAAATCCTTTTTATCAACCATATAACCGTCACTCCACTCCAATGATTTCTCCAAAGCCTTGTAGTTGGCCTCGTCATGGGCAAAGCCCACATAGCGTGTGGGTTTGTAGTTGATATTGGTCACCTTCTGGATCTCTTCGAAAATCACGCGGTTGTGCTCGGCGATGTCGGCGATTTCCGGCACGGAGAAGCTCGGTCTGCCGCCGCCGATGCAACGCCAGGAGGAGCCTCTTTCGGCGTTGCAGAGCACCACCTTCTTGCCGGCCTCGGCAAAATAGCGGAACAGGCCGCTGCCCGTGATGCCGCCACCGGCCACAAACACGTCGCACTCCACCTTGCGGGTGGGCTTGCCGTTGACGTTGGTCACAAACTCCGCCGGCTTGTCGCTCGGGCAGAGCTCGCCGATGTTGAGCTGCGATGAGAGCGGACCGCGCGGGGTGGCATCGCCCACAACCTCAACCCCGTGACCGGCCAGCAACAGCTTCACACGCGGGATGCAACGCTTGCCACGGCACGGTCCCATGCCGATGCGCGTGATATGCTTCAGCTCGTCCACAGAGATAATCTTCTTGCCCTTGACGGCTTCCAAAATGGTATCAATATTCACATCATCGCAATGGCAGACGTATGCGGGAGCGTGCTCGGAACCGTCCGCCTTCTCCCAATGAATCGGGTTCGGGTATCTCTCTTTCAACACAAAGCCCGTCACCTCCAAGAGAGCCTCGCCGGAAAGCGTCAGCGACTTCACACGGGCCACATTGGTCTTGTTGGCCCCTTTCGTGATCTTCTCAATCACGCCTTCGCCCATCTTCTCGCCATTGTCATTCACGAGATAGACCTCAGCATTCTCCTCCGCATCGTACTCGAACGGCAGGAAGAGCCAATTCTTGGGTATATTATAGCCGAACAGTGCCAAACCGGGGCAATGATTCACGCACTTCATACAGCCGATGCACTTGTCGTAGTCGATTTGCGGCACGCTGTTGGTGGCAATCTTGGTGATGGCGCCTTGCGGACAGGCAAAGGAGCACGGATTGCATGCGAAACCGTACAGACAGTCGGCCATGACGAACGGCTTTTGCAGACGCTCGCCGGCAGGACGATTGGGTTTGTCCAGCACACGCACCGGATGTTGCTGGGAATCAGCGTAATCCTTGGTCACAGCGAGGTAGTCGTCATAGTTGAAACGCACGTTCATCTGCTGGGCTATCTCCATGGCGGCCTGCTTGCCGCGAAGCACAGCGCAGGTGCCCTCGCCCACGCGGGTGGCATCGCCCACGCCGAACGTGTTGAGGCCGAAGGTAACCTTGCCCTTCTCCAGAATCAGGTTGTCGGGTTTCAGGCCCGTACAAATATTGATTAAATCTATATCCTTGATAATCTGCTCAGTACCAGGCACAGGCTTGAAATTCTTGCATTCGGCAATCACCGCGCCCACCACGCCGGTGTGGTCCTCGTTGGGGATGGCTTTGAGCAGAGTGTGGGAGGTGATGATGGGAATACCCAGACGGCGCACGCGGTTGGCCTGCACGGGGAATCCGCCCTCGTGGTCCATGGCTTCCACAATGGCCACCACCTGCGCACCCGCCTGCATGGCCTGATAGGAAGTCAAGTAGCCGATGTTGCCCGCACCAATGGTGAGGATGCGCTTGCCTAAAAGCGTGTGCTGCAAGTTCATCATCTTCTGCACCACAGCAGCCGTATAAACGCCCGGCAGGTCGTCGTTCTCAAAGGTGGGCATAAACGGGAACGCACCCGTGGCCACCACCAAATAGTTGGCATCCACATAGAAAACGCTCTTGTCTTCCATATTCTTGACAGCCACACGTTTGCCTTCCAAAATATCCCAAACAGTGCTGTTCAGCATAATGCCGGAATGGTCGTCGCCGGCCAAGGTCTTGGCAATGTCGAAGCCACGCATGCCGCCGTACTTCTGCTCCTTCTCGAAGAAAAAGAACTGGTGGGTCTGCATGGTGAACTGGCCGCCGATGCGATCGTTGTTGTCAATGACTATGTTGGGGATTTTCAGCTTGTTGAGTTCCTCGCGGCAGGCCAGTCCGGCAGGGCCGGCGCCGATGATCACCACTTCTGTCTTGTATATTTTGGGAGCTTGAGTGTTGCCCTCGCCCGATGCTGTCGGGATGTAGTTGTGGGCGATCTCCTCCACTTTCTTCACGCCATCGACCTTGGTGATGCAGATGCGCTTCACCTCTCCATCGACGAGCATTTCGCAGGCACCGCATTTGCCGATGCCGCAGTCCATGCTACGCTCACGTCCTTTGAGACTGTGGCTATGGATGGGGAATCCGGCCTGGTGCAATGCTGCCGCGATGGTGTAACCCTTTTGGGCCTTAATCTGCTGGCCTTTATACTCAAATGAAACGATATCGTCTTCCGGGATATCTAAAATAGGATGGTTCTTGATAGCATACATATCATTTCAATTTATTTAAACACAATTGTTTAGTTGTTTTATTCCATTATGCAAAAAGAGTGCAAATATACAAAAATATCAAACGGACGCATTTCCTATGAGGAATTAGGGTTGATTGAACTATGGATGGTTGTTCGGAATACATTGCCGTTGAATTTTGGATGAAAATTCTTCACTGACCACCAACCACTATTCAATCCAACCACCTTCGTACAGCACCGAATCGAGACATCGAAATGCGTCCGCAGACAGGGATATGGGAAATGCCAAACTCAAAAAAGACGATTACAAAGGCATGAACTGGCTTGGATTTATCATACGATTGATAATAAAATCATTACAGGCCATAATGGTCTCTCAGAAACAAACATATTTAACATTTATATGTTAAGAAAAATAAAATAGCCTGCACTTTTTCAGATACTATTATTTGTAATATTGCCATATTTATAGCAGCAAATAATTTATGTAGGCAGTTATCATTTAGCAAATTAAAACAACAAAAACACCATTTCCCGACATTCTAATTTAAAATCACAATAATATGAAAAAACATTTTACAAAATTCGCTTCCATGCGAGCAGCTCAAGTATTTCTCTCCTTTTGTTTCATCCTGTTTCTGATGAACACCACTGTTAAGGCAGAGACCGTTACCTACACTATTCAAAGCAAATCATCGGTGTCCACATCGGGCACGGCCCCTTCTGGGTCATTGGTAACGTATAATCAGACTTTTGCAACAGCGTGTCAGATAACGAAAAACAATTCCATGACATTCACATTGTCCGGCTATGAAGGCTATATCATAAAAGGCATCACGCTATCTATGAAATCCAACACAAGTGGTGGTGCCGGATATTATAGCATGGTTGTTGGCAGCACCACATTGTCATCAATCGCAACATCGACGAACCCTGCTGCCTTCAACAATTCAGCTTGGCATGGATCCTGGTCCACAAGCTATGTAGATGTCACCCCTTCCATGACCAATAACAATTATACTATTGGTGCTGGTGAAAATGTCGTCATCACCATCGCCGCTACCGCCAATTCCCTTTATTGTCAATCTATCACCCTAACTTACGAGGCGGTCCCCAAGCACACCATCACGTTCAATCCCGGAACGGGCACGTGTGCCACCGCCAGCGCGTACGTTAACGCCATTGATTTGTCAACGATTACAGCCACGCCATCCAGTTCGTGCCAGGCAAGCGGATATGTTTTTGTCGGCTGGTCGGAGAGTGCAGTGGCAGAGACCAATACCGAGCCTACCATGGTGAGCGATTCATACATGCCTACTGGCGACATCACATTATATGCCGTTTACAAACTTGACGGAGGGGCCGCCAACACGGCCAGCAAAAACTTTTCAGAGTTTGGCTTTGATGACGGAAGAACCATGCAGAACGATGAGCCTCACGCCATCAACAGTGTTGTTTCAGTCGCGTTTAACCAAGGTGAAAACAGTAATGCAAACGTACCTGCATATTATGATGCCGGAGCTGCCGTTCGTTGTTATCTAGGAAACTATTTCAAAGTGAAATCCTCTGTTGCCCCCATAAGATCCATAACCCTGACCTTTAGCAGCGGCGGCAGCTCCCCCTCCGTTAGACCCATTACCGCCAACATTGGGACCTATACCGACGGTGCCGACGAGGGTTTCTGGACAGGAAGTGCCGACTCTGTGACATTCACTGTCGGAGGAACTGGCAGTGGACGCCGCCATCTGGCTGGTATAACCGTCCACTACGGACAAAACTTTGATATTGTGTATAACACCAACCCTGTTTGCGTCCACACGCTGAACATTGCTTACCTGAAGACCGATGGAACGGCTGTTGACGCAGATTACACGCGATCGGTGGGGACCAACCTGCCCTATAATGTCACAAGCCCTCAGATCACGGGCTATGTGGCTGACAGAAGCATCGTTTCCGGCACCATGCCCAACAGTGATGTGTATGACACCGTCACGTACTATCTTGTAACGGTTGCCATCGACAGTATTTTCAACTGCGAAACGGAGGGGACCGGCGGCATCACGGTTACGGCACCCACCACCGGTTTCGAATATTCGTTGGACGGAACGGACTTCCAAAGCAGCCCGGTTTTCACCAACTTGGATGCTGACAACTACACTTTGTATATCCGTCCGATCGGGCAAACGTACAACTACACGGGCAACTGGACCGTGACATCCAACATCAATGCTCCTTCTAATCCCAATTATGAGTTCACCATCAACGGTTCCGACGCGTACGGTTCGCTTGGAACGAATGCGACCTCCACAACCGTAACCCTCACCGACCCCGTCGTCATCCACTTTATGAGCAATTTCATAAACAACTATGGTGTTGATTCGGTAACCCTTACCAATGATGCTCCCGCCGAGTACACCTCTATAGGGGACTACACCGTCAACTGGACCGCCACCGACCGCTGCGGCAACACCGCCACCACCTCCATCACCGTGCACATCGCCGTACAAACCTGTTCCGGAGTGACGGACTATGATGGCAACAATTATCAGACAGTGACTGTCGGCTCCAAGTGCTGGATGGCGGAGAATCTGAGGACCACACGTTATGCCGACGGTCGCAGCATCACCAACACGTACGTGTACAGCAATTCCGACTATCCGGACACCGCTGCCAACGTGGTCACCTTCGGCCGGTTGTACGACTGGTATGATGCACTGGATTCCAATATCGCAAGAACACGCTCTCCGTATGTTCAGGGCATCTGTCCTGCCGATTGGCATATTCCTTCGGAAGCCGACTTTCAGGATCTGAGCACGGTTGAGCTGAACTCCTTGCGCTCAACCAATTACTGGCTCACCAATCCGGGCAGCAACTCCACCGGCTTCAACATGCGTCCGGGCGGAATGTACAATTTTGCCAGAACCCGTTATGAAAACCTTTTGGGTAACGCTTACTTCTGGTCATCCGAGGATGTAGATGCCTCAACGGCTCATTGCCACATGGTTGACTGTCATTGCTATATGATTTACGATCTCATACGTCCGAAGACAGATGCGTATAGTGTGCGCTGTGTCAAGAACGATTAGCCGTTGGTCATTGGCTATTGGCCATTAGCTTTGGAATTTGGGAATTGGCTCTGACCACTACTGAACAGGGCAGAGGTCTGCCCTGGATGGGAAGTGTGACGTCACTGCCGTATGTCGTATGCTTTTCGCGGCGGGCTCATCTTTTCTTCGTGGCACGCGTGTGCTGCGCCGCGATGATGTGTGCGCGCCGCCCAGCTCCCCACATTGCGCTCGCTACGCTCGCTTATGTGGGGTTAATAAGAGGATGTCTCTTCGAGACATTGCACAGGCGCATACCTGTTGACAGGCGCCACCTGCCCTGATTCGTCTGTGAGATGCAAACCCCCGTTGCAAAGGATTCTACCGATTTTTCGTCCCTGTCGGGACGAGGGGATTCCGCCGCTCCTGACGTTGCCGGCGGAATGGTGCACACGGCCTTCGCCGACCATGCGGCGGCAGACAGCCTTCCCCTAAACCCGAATTCCTGTGCCGCCGCATTCCTGTCGTAGCGGCAACGCACCATTCCGCGAAACGCGTCAGCGTTGAAGCGGAATCCCCTGACAACTACCCCGCCCTTCTTCCAAGAATATGAATGGTCCTTATGAGTTAAGCAGTTAAGAAACTAAAAAGTTAACATCAATAGGCAAAGCTAATGGCTAATAGCCAACGGCCAACGGCTACCTCCCCACCTCGCGGCGCACGATCCGGGAGAGCAGCGGTACGCGTACGCACTCGGGCACGAGCTTGCAGAGAAAGTATGCCAGCGGGTTGAGAATGATTTGCCGGCGGCCCTTCAGCATCCCGTCCACGCAGCGGCACGCGATGGCCGCCGGCGACTTCAGCGTGGCGCGGCCCCAGAAGCCCTGACGGCTGATTCTTTCGCTCACCTCCGCATTGGTGGCAATGGCGCCGGGCAAGGCCACGCTCACCGTCACAGGCGTGGACCTCAGCTCTTCACGCAGGCCAATGGAGAAGACCCGCACAAAACTCTTGCTGGCCGGATAGACTGTCTTGAAGGCAGAGGGGGTGCAAGCCGCCATACTGCCTATGTTAAGGATGTAGGCACGCTTCCGCCGCATCAGGTTCGGCAACAACTGACGGGTGAGCAGTGCTGTACAACGCACATTCAACTGCAAAATATTGTCTATATACTCCACCGAGGCCTCCTCAAAGCGCTTCGAGCCACCGACACCGGCATTGTTGATCAGCATGAAGAGTTTATAATCGTTGTTAACAGTTTCAGCCAAGGCCTGCACCTCATCCTTGCACGTCAGGTCGGCCACAAATCCCAGGGACGGAGTATGATAGGTGTTGGCTATCTCGTCGCACACGTGCAAAACCCTCTCATTAGTGCCCACCAAGAGGGTCGGCACTCCCCGGCGGGCCAGTTCCTCGGCAATGGCCCGTCCCAGTCCGCGGCTGCCTCCGGTTATCAAAGCATATTCACAATGGTCATCCCGCATCATCCTATGGTTTTCCTGTAACATCTGCGTCGGGCCACCAACTCACCCCCATACTTAGGCCAGATGCGGGCGGCGGTGTTGTTCTCCAACTGCTGCGATGAAAAAGCATACGTGAAACCGGCCTTCAGAAAGGCCTCATGCAACTGCTGGTGATAAATCACATGGATGCCGCTGTTGTGATATTCGGGCAAAACGCCGGTAAGGTACATATCCACATGACGGTTGTGGCGAAGGGCATGTAGGATGTGCATCCATCCGAACGGGAAAAGCCGACCTTTGGCTTTGCGATAAGCCTCACTCAAGGAGGGCAGGCAGAAGGCGAAACCCACCAGCCGGCCATCCCCGTCCTCCAGCATCGAGGATAGATCCACGCTGGCCACCTGGAAATTCTCGTCCACCGCCCAGTCAATCTCCTCTTCCGTCAAGGGGATGAAATTATAAAGATCGGCATAACTGCGGTTCAGCGCATGGAAGAACTCCTTGCCCGACCGTTTCAAGTCCTCTTTATGAGGAAATTTGCGCAAATGCACATGATATTTTTCCGCAATCACGGATGACAGTTTCTTGATACGCTCGGGCACCGTCCTCACCGGGACCTTGTATTGGATATAGTCCACCTCTTTTTCAAAGCCGAGGGCATCCATAAACTGTGGATAATATGGATAGTTATAATCAGAAGCGATGGATGGGGTATGGTCAAAGCCCTCCACCAGCATGGCCTGTTTTTCCATGTTCGAGAAGCGCGACGGGCCGGAGATCTCGGTCATGCCATGTCCCCTACCCCATTGCTCCACCGTGTCAATCAGGGCCTTGGCCACCGAGAGGTCATCAATCACGTCAAACCAGCCGAAACGGACACGCTTCTGTCCTTTCAACTCGTTGCATTTGCGGTTGATAACGCCTCCCACACGTCCCACCACCTCGCCATTGCGGACAGCGAACCAATATTTGGCTTCACAAAACGCCAAAGCGGGGTGTTTTGTCATGATCTTCATCTCCCCATTCCGAAGCGGGGGCACATAATGCGGGCAGTTTTTGTATAGCTTGTCGGGAAAATCAAGAAATGCCCGAAGGTCTCTTTTCCCAACAACTTCTCTGATTTCTATCATGACCTGTTTTTTTCGACCTGCAAAAATACAGTTTTTTGTGTAAAAAATACACATAGGGATCTGAATAAATGTTGTAACCTTTTTGTTATTATGCATCTTATAAAATGACAATAGTTGACACAAGCAGTTGTCAAAAAAATATGTACCTTTGCAACCTCCAAAAGATATTTCATTATTAACCAAAACCCATTATCCACTATGAAAAAAACACTTACTCTACTTACGTTGTTTGCCTGCCTTACCTTTGCTTTGCAGGCACAATCCCCTGTCACATACCAATTCCAGAAGCTCACGGAACCGTATCAGGATCTGACAGGAGCCACCTCCCTCAACGAGGGCATGCAATGGGACGACCCCGACTATCATTTCCAAATGGGAATGAATATCGACATTTTCGGAAACACATTCAACGAACTGTATTTAAACATGATGGGTTGCGGATTAAGCAACCTGAGCGATGACGAATTGGGCAAATCAACCCAATATCTGATGCTAACGCCATTATTTTCGGATATGATTGACCGTTGTTACGGTGAATCTGCCAAAGCACACAAGGGGGAAAAAGAGAAGGGAATCCACCGTGACGGCAAGTCTGGTTCATGTTCAAACCTTTCATACAAGTTAGAGGGTCCTGTTGGCAACCGGATATTCAAACTAGAATGGAACAACGTATCGCTCTATGATGTGGTGGACTCCTGTTTTCTGAATATGCAGGTCTGGCTTTACGAAAACGGGAATATCATTGAATTCCGTTATGGGCCGTCATACGTCAGCACCGATGACTGGGCCATGTACGCCGAAGAAGGCATACAACCGCTGTTTGCCGTTGCGGACCTCTACTCCGAAATAGGGAATGCAGCCACCTTATACGGCGATCCCGACAATCCCACTTTCAAATGCATTCCTTTAACAGACACCACTTCTGTGGATTTTTTAAGCTATGGATTGTCGCGCCAGCCTTCTGCCAACACGGTATATCGGTTCACGCCCCATATAACCGGAATTGCCGGCCATACTGTTTCCAACATCAGCATACAGCCCAACCCGGTGCGCGACCGGCTCACGATCTCGGGTGTTGAAACGGCTGACATCCAGATTTTCGATGTCACCGGCCACCTGGTCATGACCGGCACATACAACGGTTCCATGGACGTGTCCAACCTGCCCCAAGGGGCCTATTTCGTCAACATTTCCACTTCTGACCAACAAATCATGAAGAAATTGGTGAAATTCTAAGACAGTCCTGCATGGAAGGATATGATATTTGATGATACAAAAAAAGAAGCCCGCGATATTCGCGGGTTTCTTTTTTTTTGCAGTGCCCAGGACAAGAGTCGAACTTGCACGGGAGTCCTCCCACTACCCCCTCAAAGTAGCGTGTCTACCAATTCCACCACCTGGGCTTTTTTGCGGCGGCAAAAATACACTTTTTTTTATCTGAAACCACTTTTCAAAAAAATTTTTTTATGTCAAAAAAAAATCGTACCTTTGCGCACCCTTAAAATTATACCCAATAAATATAGTATGGCGCATAAGAAAGTATTATTCATCACCCCTGAGATTTTCCCGTATTTCCCCGAAGGTTATATATCCAATATTTGCCGTTATCTGCCGCAGGGCATCCAAGAGCGCGAGAACGAAATCCGCACATTCATGCCCAAATTCGGCTGTGTCAACGAACACCGGCACATGCTGCACGAGGTGATACGTCTCTCAGGACAGAACATCATCATAGAAGACACGGACCATCCTCTGATCATCAAGGTGGCCTCCCTGCAGAATGTGCGTATGCAGATTTACTTCATCGACAGTGAAGATTACTTCAAACGCAAAACCCAATATTACGATGCGGACGGCAATTTCTATCCGGACAACGACTCGCGAGCCATCTTCTACGCCAAAGGCGTGATGGAAACGGTCCGCAAATTAGGCTGGGAGCCCGACATCATCCACTGCCACGGCTGGATTTCCGCCTTAGTGCCACTGTTCATCCGCACCGTGTACAAGGACGACCCGCTGCTGCAGGCCTGTAAGATCGTCTATTCCATTCTTCCTGACTCCTTCCCGGAGAAATTCTCCTCTTCCTTCAGCAAGAAGCTCAAGCAGACGAACATCCCCGCTGAATACCTGAAGCATTTCAAGAATCCGGGTTACGACCAGATCATCCAGGCCGCCGTTGACCATTCGGACGCGATAGCCATCACGCCCGACACGAAGAAAAAACTGGTCTCCTACGTGGAGGCATCCGGCAAACCCGTCTTGGAACACCCAGAGGATGACAACTACGTTGATCTGTACGATGAATTTTATGATGAACTGTTAACGACTTCCGAACAGGACTAACACACATGAAACGGATTCCCTTCGTCGCTTTTTTCTCCCTCATTCTCTGCTTTTTCTACGCCTGCACGAATGAAGTGACCCCTATTGGCTGGGGCCTCACTAACGGGTTGTTGGGCACCGATTTCACCGACACCTGCACCGTGGAGGCCTATTCCCTGCTGGAAGACACGATCAACACCACGAACCTGTCTGCCAATATGATCGGGCGGCTGCACGACCCCGTGTTCGGCAACAGCACCGCCTCCACCTGTGCCCAGTTCACCCTCAGCGGATCATCGCTCAACTTCGGATCCTCACCCGTCCTCGACTCGGTGATTCTCACCCTCCAGATTTCCAACTATTACGGCGACACCAACTCCCGCGTGGGCATACGCATTTACCAACTCACAGAAGAACTGTCCAGCAATTCCCGCTATAACAGCAGCAGCACCACCGCCTACGACCCCACCCCGCTCAACTACAGCCTCACCGGCTACACCATCCAACCCCACACTTCCGTGGTGGTGGACACCGGCTCCTACAGCCCGCACCTGCGCATCCGCCTATCCCAGGCTTTCGGACAATATTTGCTCAACAATCAGGCACAGATGTCCAACGTCGCCAACTTCGAATCATTCTTCAAGGGCTTCCGCATCTCCGCTGTTTCCCATACCGGCAACACCGGCTACATTCTGATCTCCAACATGACCAGCTCCCTGACCGGCATCACACTTTATTACCATAATGGAAGCACGGCATCCAAATACACATTCCCTTGCAAAACCGATTGCACGCGATACACGAACATCACCCACGACTACAACGCATCCCAGGATGCTGATTTCACGCAGGAAGTGCTCCTCGGCCAGCAGTCCGTCGGGCGCAACAAGCTGTTCGCACAGGCCTCCGGCGGGGTGAAAACCAGAATAACATTTCCCCATCTTTCAAAAACGTTCCAGCACCTCAACAATCAGGTGGTTGTCAACAGGGCTGAACTGATCATCAGCAACGTCTCTCCCGACGAGACCTTCCTTATCCAACCCAACAGCATATCTCTGCAGGGCATCCGCAAGTCGGACGGGGGCACCGCCTACCTGCCGGATGATGAGTACTATATGGGGTCCACCTATTTCGGAGGCACTTACGATGCCAACAAGCACGAATACCGCTTCCGCATCACCGAATACATTCAGGGCCAAATCATGGGCACCAGCGACCTCACCAACTCGTTGAACCTGGTGGTCAAAGGGGCTGGTGTGCGGGCCAACCGTCTCATCATGGGCGGCACAGGACTCACCGATGACAAACGTCTCCGACTGGAATTGTCTTATACAACCTATTAACAGATGCCTCCGGCATCCGTCATTTAATCAAACCAACACCTAAATCAACAACAACATGTGCGGAATTGTAGCTTATTCAGGAAACAAAGAAGCCTACCCTATTCTAATAAACGGATTACGCCGGTTGGAATACCGCGGATACGACAGCGCCGGCGTGGCCCTCATGCAGGAAGGCCAAATCACGTTGTATAAGAAACGCGGCAAGGTGGACGATCTGGACGAATTCTGCTCCACGCGCAACGTACACGCCCATGTGGGCATCGCACATACCCGCTGGGCCACCCACGGCGAGCCTAGCGAGGAGAACGCACACCCCCACCTCTCCGAAGACGGCTCCATCGCCCTGATACATAACGGCATCGTGGAGAACTACGTCAGCCTCAAGAAGGAACTCCAACACCGTGGATACACCTTCAAGAGCGCCACCGACACGGAAGTGCTGGTACACCTCATCAAAGACGTGCAAACCCAAGAAAAACTGCCCTTGGCGGAAGCCGTCATGCTGGCCCTGACCCGCGTGGAAGGCACCTACGCCCTGGCCATCCTGTCGGTGGACAATCCCGACGAACTTGTGGTGGCGAAAAAAGGCAGTCCCCTGCTCATCGGTGTCGGCAAGAATGAATACTTCATCGGCTCCGACGGCGCCCCCATCGTGGAATACACCAAGAAAGTGGTCTATCTGGAAGACGGTGACGTGGCTGTCGTGAATCCGAAAAAAGCGCTCGCCATCCGCAACATCAACGACGAGGAACATCTGCGCAAAAGACCTTATTTCCAGAAACTGGAAATGAGCCTCGACCAATTAGAGAAGGGCGGCTTCGACACCTACATGCTGAAGGAGATCTACGAACAGCCGAAGGCCATTACCGACAGTATGCGTGGGCGCATCAACTTGAAGAAAGATGTCGTCTCTTTGGGTGGCATCATCGAATATGAGCATAAGATGATGAATGCCAAGCGTTTCATCATTGCAGCCTGCGGCACTTCGTGGCACGCCGGCCTGGTGGCCGAGCATCTCTTCGAGAGCCTCGTGCGCATCCCCGTGGAGGTGGAATACGCCTCCGAGTTCCGCTACCGCAACCCCATCATCCGTGAAGACGACGTGCTGATTGCCATCTCACAATCCGGCGAGACGGCTGACACCCTTGCCGCCGTTGAACTGGCCAAACAGCACGGCGCCACCGTCATCGGCATCTGCAACGTGGTCGGCTCCACGCTGGCCCGCGAGACCATGGCAGGCTCCTACACCCATGCTGGGCCCGAAATCGGCGTGGCCTCCACCAAAGCGTTCACCGCCCAGGTCACCGTGCTCACCCTCATGGCCCTCAGCCTCGCCCACAAGAAAGGCACCATATCCCAATCCCAGTATCACCGCCTCATCAACGATTTGGAATCCATCCCAGAAAAGATCAACCTGATACTCAAACAAGAGCAGGACATCCAGAAAATCGCCCAATTCGTGGCCACCCGTCCCAACGCCATCTTCCTGGGCCGTGGCGTCAACTATCCCGTCGCGCTGGAAGGGGCCCTGAAACTGAAGGAGATCTCTTATATCCACGCGGAAGGCTACCCCGCCGCCGAAATGAAGCACGGCCCCATCGCCCTCATCGACGAGCACATGCCCGTCATCGTCGTGGCCACCGAACAGGAGACCTACGACAAGATCGTCAGCAATGTGCAGGAGGTCATCGCCCGCAAAGGCACGATTATTTCCGTGGTCACCGAAGGCGACACCACCGTGAAAAACATGTCCAAATTCTGTATCGAGATTCCCCGCACCGAGGAACTGTTGACTCCGCTGGTGGCCACCGTGCCGTTGCAGCTGCTGGCCTACCATGTGGCACTCATCCGTGGATGCAATGTGGACCGTCCGCGCAACCTGGCCAAATCCGTCTCCGTGGAATAACACCTATTCGGCCATCACCTTCATCACACATCTGGCGCAATCAAACTCCAGACGGAAACGACTTTGATCATTCCTCAGATACCAAATCGCCTTGTTCTCAGGATGTTGTTTAAGACACTGTCCCAATTCGTAACGAAGGCAGTATTTGCAGACCATCAGTTCCTTACCCTTGAAATCCATAGTTTTATCCAAACCATACTCAAACTGTGATGCCCCAAAATCGGCATATACTTCCTTGTGCAGTTCGTTGGTAATATTACGCTTGTAATCTGCTTCCTCAAAGCAGATTACAGGCTCGATTTTTCGCTCAACGTCCACCGCTTTGAAATGCACCAATCTCGCAGCAATCAGTTTTTCCAAACCTTCAGCCCGCAATCGGTTCATAAGCGACGTTTGCACAAAATAGCCCGTGGCCTCCAACGTCAGAGTCCGCAACACAAAAGGTGTGTTCCCCAATTTGGACAGGGCATTCCGCATCTGCTGGTCCGCCATCTCCGGCTTCTGCGCCGGCACCTTTTCAGCCTCCAAAAGAACCGTGGCTTCACATCCGTCCTCATCTTTCACATACAATTGGAATCCTCTGTCTGTTTCACGCAAACGCATATCCACAGCGACTTTCCGTTCTGCCGTCTTGCCGGCCAATAATTTCTCGAATGCGGAATCCACATTCCGGTATAAATCCACAGGACCTGACAGCGTCACCGGACGATTCGGAACAATGTGTTCACCTTCCACCGTATTCACCAAAAAGCCTTCTAATTCTCCCTTTGCATTGATAAAACAGAGACCATCCTGCTTGGCAATGGATTCCGGCCCCTGATAAAGCAAGCGCCCACGCACATCCTGCCGCAGCCTGCCGACGGGCTCTCCCATCGATTTCGGCGTGTCGAAGGAGGCTATTGGTGTCCTTTTCCCATCAATAAAATAAGGCGTGAACCCGCGATTGAATGTTTTCTGAGGATCGGGTACAAAAAAGAAACGGGTCTGTCCACTGCCCATCTTGGCATAATCGCTCCTTCCCTGCAAAACATCATCTATCCGCTGCCGGTAAAACGCCGTGATGTTTTTCACGTATGACGGGTCCTTTAAACGTCCCTCCACCTTAAAAGAGGTCACCCCGGCATTCAGCATGTCTTTCAGATATTCCGACCGGTTCATATCGTGCAACGACAGCAGGTGTTTGTCGCGCAGAAACGTGTGACCTGCCTTGTCTTTCAGGCTGAAGCGTGTTCGGCACAGTTGGGCACATTCTCCGCGATTACCGCTCCTGCCTGTCACCATCTGGCTCAAATAGCATTGGCCGCTATACGACACGCAGAGGGCACCGTGTACAAAGGCTTCCAACTCTATCTGCGTGTGGTTACGAATGTCACGGATGGAATCCAAATCCAGCTCGCGGGCGAGAACGGCCCGCTTGAAGCCCAACTGTTCCATAAAGCGCACCCGATTCCACGACGCGTTATGGCACTGTGTGCTGGCATGAAGACGGATGGGGGGAATGTCTAATTTCAATATGCCCAAATCCTGAATGATCAGCGCATCAACACCCGCCTCATACAACTGGCGGATCAAGGTGCGCACCGATTCCAGCTCATCATCAAAAAGCAGCGTGTTTACCGTGACATAGACTTTGGAACCATACAGATGGGCATAACGAACCATCTGCTCCACATCGGCGATCGAATTGCCTGCCGCCTGCCGTGCCCCGAAGCCGGAAGCACCCATATACAAGGCATCAGCCCCATGGTCAATGGCTATTTTTCCCGTTTCGAGATTCTTGGCCGGAATCAGCAACTCCACTCTATTCATTGGCAAAAAGATGCTCGTGCAACGGGAATTCTTTTGCCAACTCGCCAGAGAAATAAAAGTCGTTTCCAATGACACCAAAGGTGTAAACCTGTCCATTCACCTCTATCCGCGAGCCTCCGCATCTTGGGCTGGGTCCCGGCTTGGATGCCTGAAATCCCAAGTTGAACAGGGTGAACAGAATATCCGGACGGTCCGAGATATCATAACCGGCACGTTTCCATTGCATCATCGTCTGATGCAGAATACATCCCGTGTAAATGTATGAATAGAGGTGGTTATGATAATCTGTCAATCGCCTGAAGCGTTCGCCCTGATGGTCTGCCGTGTTAAAATCCAGAATATGTTCATATTCCTTACCCATGTAATATACACAGGAAGAATCTTTCAAATTGCGCTCCACCTGTTGGGCAGTGAAATCCTTGATACCATTCACGCCGAAGGAGAATTGAGACTGTACGGAGAGTACTTTCACCGGACCCAGATACTGTTTGTACACCTCCCGACGAGAGTTGAAAAGACGGATCTGCTCCCCTACCAGACATCCCACTATCAAACGAGGTTCCACACCGGTGAGGCGAGCGGCCTCTTCTATAACATCCTTGTCTTTGACAATAGCAGCCTTCAATGCCGGCCATGCCGGTTCATTCATCCATGGAATCAGATTGTTCTGAACAGACATATCACCGCATTTACTGTACTCCTCGTTCAATTTCTGAAGCAATTTCTGATATTGAGCCGCCGTATCCCCTTCTTGCAAATACATATCCGCAGCATACAACATGCGGCTGATGCCATCCGCACGTTCATTATATTGGGCTGCATCCATAATCAGATGGGCATTTGTGGGATAAAAACGACTTAACGCCACCAGCTGCAGGTAGCTTTTCATATTGTCATCAAAAATCTTGGAAGAATCCGTCAAGCCTTTTTCCTTTTTATAATCCGCAAGATAACGATTGTTTTCATCCACCCCGCCCCTATTGTTGGTCAAGCCGAGTTTATACACTCCCCAGGCACCTATTATGGCCATCCCTGCCAAGGCAAACATAAAAGTCAGAATTTGGAAGATTTTTGTTCGGACTTTCAACATCCGCCACACCTTCCACAACGACTTTTTTTCCTGATTATTAGATACTTCCGTTGTCATTTATACTTTTGAAAAAAACATGGCAAAAGTATAAAAAATCATCTGACCAGCATAATGTTTCCTGTTATTTCCTTTTCCTGTCCGTCAACACAGGTTCCTTTGAAATAATAGTCGTAAACGCCGTTCTGACAAGGCTTTCCATTGAATGTACCATCCCAGCCGACTTCTGCACGGGTCGTCTCGAACACTTTCTGTCCCCATCGGCTGTAAATGGCGAAATAAAAATCCTGCAGGATTTCACTTTGCACATACAATACATCGTTCAATTCATCATGATTAGGAGAGAAGGCATTGGGGATAAACACATACGGATGATCGCATATCAGCGGAATAACGGTAATGGAGACCGTATCTGTCTTGCTACAATTAAAGGTGTCTGTCACAACCACAGTAAACAAAGTGGTGTTGTTGGGATGTGCCGTTGTGACGGGCTGGTCCGGAGAGTCCAAATCCTCATCCGGAGTCCATTGGTATTGATAATCTGGGCCATAGTCGGTCACATAAAGCGTGGTGCTTGCCTGATTCATGATGAGGCATCTGTCGCACCAAGCATCAAAAGGAGATTCAAACGTGCCGTTCCGCATACGGATTCTACCGGAATCTGTAGCCATACAGCCCTCCGCACTGGTTACCGTAACATAATACATTGTGGCAACCGAAGGAGTCACGTATGGCGTCGCCCCCGTGAAAACGGAGCCATCGCCCAAAGCCCAAGCATACTGGCAGGGCTCTCCTGCATTGTGCGTCACCGAAAGCAGCACGCCCGGTTCAAAACAAACCGAGTAGTCTTCCGTTACCACATCCACCTTCTTGACCGTCACCACAATCACCTTGACAACCACACAGGCATTATAGGTTGCCCGCACATAATAGGTGGTGGTAGTGGCTGGCGCGACCCTCAGCTGCATAGTACCTGTAGCTAAAACATTCGAGAAATCATATACCGATGACCATTCCACCTGCTGGGGGACATTATCCGTCAAAATAGAAAGTATGGCCGTATCGCCTTTGCAAATCAACGTGTCATTACACGGCGTGACCATTATGGAAGAGACCTCCACCCGCTGGAGCAGAGTGTCAACACACACACCCGAAGAGGCATACAGCGTGTAATCCGTAGTGACAATTGGACGGGCAATAGGATTGGAAATGGTCAAATGGCTCAAGGTGGTGTCCGGCAACCAGGCATACGTCACGTTGCTGGATGGCGGCAGGCCTATCTGAATGAAATCACCCTTGCACAAAGGCAATGACGGCAGAATGCTTGTGGTATTGGATAACACCAGTATATTTTTCGACAAGGTGTCGGCGAAATTACAGCTGCCCGCATCCTGCACAATCAGTGTCACCGTATAATAGCCGGATTGGGTGTAGTAATGCCGCGGGTTAATCGCTGTCGAGGTCGTGCCATCTCCAAAATCCCAGTAATAATACGTTTGCGAACTGATGGACTGCGAAGTGTTGATGAGTGCCAATGTGTCGGGCGCGCACAATGTTCCGGGCATCATGAAGTCGGCCACCACGGCCGGCAGGTTGAAATCCATCTTGATAACACCCAAATTGCAATTTCCACTATGGTTCGTGTTATAATAATTATAATAGGTATCAGAATTGGGCGGATAAGCCGGGAAAAGGCTGTTTCCTCCACAGCCGGCACATACGGCCTGATAAATACAACCCTTCCGGTCAAAACGGCTGGTACCGCCATCCACATGTTCATGAGCACTATTGGCCACTCCGGATATACCTCCGAAAAATGTGGCATACACCAAATGTGATGCGTCATCGCTGATGCAGATAAGATAGAAATCACAGCCATCCGTATTGGTCTGAAAGGCATCCGGTGTGATATCCAATCCCGTTGTGCCGCCAAAATTGTTGATTGAATGTGAGGCATCTCCCCAACCTGACATATACACACCATTGCAAAAATCCACCATCAAGGCGGTGGGCGAGATATCTGGTCCGCCATGCCCCGACCCGAAAGCGGTGGACCACACAATAGTATCCAATGACGGCGACATCTTGGTCAGGAACTGCCCGCCATTCGGCTTGCAATATTGTGCATTGTATATCCAATTATAGCCGGAGGCATCCGTCTGCCCGAACAAATACGGACAGTCATTCCTGTCAACTTTCACCAGATAAGCCTGATCATAGCCCGTTTTTCCCAAATAGCTGCATTGCATGAGCTGACTCCCATTTGCCGACACATGGATGATAAAGCCATCCGCATTCCCCGCATGGGTTTGCTGGAATGCTCCTGGATTAGTGTACAACTCCGGCGACGTGGTTCCACCACAGCAATATACGCTATTGTCGGAACCTAACGCCAAACTATAACCAGCCTCATGGCCCGTCCCACCAAAATAAGAGCTCCAAATCAGTTGCGACAGATCTTGGTTCATCATAAACAAACAGACATCCTGTCCGCCTGAATATGTGGTGTCGAATGCCATCTCTGTAACCGGAAAATCAGCCGAATAGGTGGAAGATACCACATATACATTGCTGTTTGCATCCATCACGATTTCACCTCGATTATCATCAGCGTAATTTTTCCGTAAAACGGGAGCGGTATTCAACCCGTCGTTCATTGAGCCGCCCATATAGGTGGAAGCCAACAGCTGTGAACCGTCTGCACTGAATTTGGAAATGAACATATCGGAACCGTTGGAGAATTTGAGAGATGTGGATAAGGTTACAGCAGGACCGCCGTGGAAAACAGTGTCATACGCATTCACAGGAAAATCATTCGAGCCAGTAGTACCGAACACATAGAGTTCTCCCAAATCATTAACATAAAGACTATGCGGAATATCCAAATTGGAGCCACCCAAATAAGTAGCATAGCGTATTGTGTCGCCGGTGGCATCGAATTTGGTGATGGCAACATCCGTCAACATATCGCCCGTCCCCGAACAATAATTCATTTGATACGCCCCTACCGTTGTGGGATAACCGATACCAAAAGCGATTCCCCCGCCATACAGGCATCCAGCGTAATCATACGTGGCCGTATAGCCCCAATTATCCGCAGAAGAACCCGAGTAGTGCGAAAATATCAAAGTAGGGTCAATGATAAGGGGCAGTGTCGGATCATATTTTTCCAACGCAAACGAAATCTCAGATCCCTTCAAAGTATATCGACATGACACCTTCAGTGTATCGCCAGATGGAAGTATCTGATAAGCCACCGGCGCAGCCTCATAAATACGCGACACATACGTCTGCAGCAATAGCATATCGCCAGCCAACGATAGTGATTTAAGCCCTTCATATTGGATACGAATAGATTTCGGATCCGTGTTCGGGGCAACCACAAACTCATATTTCAGATGTTCTTCCGCTTGATATAAAAACAAATCAACACCTTGATATAACTCGTGATATTTCAATGAAGCATACACTGGCACATTCGATGTCCATGTATCAGGATTCTTTCCAAGAAAATAATTATGATGAAAGGGATACGGATTTCCACCCTCAACCGTCGGGCGAGGATTCGCACCTGCAAATGACATACGATAGGCGGCAGCTCGAAAGAATCTCTCCGAATGGTTCACATAGACTGCGTGTTCACGTTTGTCCTCATAGAAACGATTGAGATCTTCCGGACTGACAAAAGCAAAAAGGAAAGAATTCTCTTCAGCGAACACAGCTGCGCCGCGCATCTGAGCCGAAAAAAGGATTGGATTACGCCATTGGCCGCAATTCTTCACAAACTCTACCCTATCGGATGTCAACGAATCCGTGGGCACCCGAGCGTAAAGCGTAGTGCACAGCAAAAACAAAAGCTGAAACAGGATAATATGTGAAAAACGACAAAGCATAATAAAGTTTGCAAAGATATAAAAGTTTAGCACACAAACAAAAAAGGGACTGTCAATGACAGCCCCTTTCTGAACGAGAATAGTAATAATTATCTTTTGACGATTCTAAAGATAGCGGCACGATGTTCCTCACGGCTCGGATCCTGAATATTTTGTCTATTCTGAGGATCGTTGGTCGTATAGGAAGCAGTCTCAATCTGGCTGGGATCAACACCCTTCTGGATGAAGAGGTCTCTCACCTTGTTAGCACGTCTTTGAGCCAAGTCGCGGTTGTGCTCCTCTGTACCGAGGTCGCAGGTGTAACCTTCCACAATCAGTTTGAGGGAGTTGTTCTTCTTCAAGATTGCAACTGTCTTATTAATGTTATCATTGTAATCATTAATCTTCGGGATATCTTTATCCAAATCGAATAAGATCTTTGTGTTGGACAAGGCGGAACTCAAAGCTTTGATATCTTCCTTGTCTTCCGGAGTGAGATTATCATCATCATTATCCAACTGATCGCAAATAGGAACGATGTAAATGTACTGAGGATCTTGTTTGATGATGATAGGTTCGTTGGATTTTTTCTTGAGTTCTTCCAGAATTTCCTTTTCAATCTGCTTTTTAGACTTTTCAGCCGGAGTAGCACAAGCTTTGATATGGAAACCAGCCTTCACACCAACCTGCAGCAAGTTCCATTTGTTGAAACCTTTTCTAACCTTGACACCATTGTCGATGCGGTTTTGTTTTTCAAGATCCAACATGTCGGAGCCGAGCGTACCCATGAAGGTCATATTACCATCCTGTTGGGCGATGAGCGTGGTTTTATTCTTCGGAAGAATATCAAGGAAACCATATTTAGCGTATGCACCAAGATAGAAGTCAGCGATTCTGCTGATAGCGAAAACGCCACCGAAATCACCAAGAATGTCAACAGAACATCTCATTTTAACTTTCTTTCCGTTTCCTGTATAGGAAGCATCGCCAAAATGGTCATCCATTTTCAGTTCACCATTCTCATAGTGCTGGAAATAGGGTTGATTGTAGAGTTCCTCATAACCGGCAGTGGTAATAGTACCTTCGCCTTTGTATTTGTTGAAACCCTTAATCGGGAAATAGCCCTGAACACCGAGAGCGGCATAGATACCATTGCGACCATCGAATCTCCAGTCGAAATGGGCTTTCAAAGGAACTTCAACAGCCCAAACAACTTCTTTTTCACGAAGGCCTCTGGCGTCATAATAGAGATCATACGTGGCATTTGCCCAAGTATATTCGGTAAATTCTTCATCATTCTTCACATTATAGTCAGGAATGACACCAGATTTGGAGATAGAGGCCTTTGCACCGATACGGTTGATGCCGACGCCCAGTCCAAGTCCCCAATGCTCGTTGAAGAAATAGGCATAATCCACATCCAACATAGAGCTCAAGGAATAGTATTGGGTAATTCCAACTCTCTTATAGATGTTATTGGTAAACGCCTCACCAAAGTGAATGTTGATATGATGAGGGCAGAAGGTGGAAGTTTCAACGTTTTCCGACTTGACGGTTTCGTTGTCGTTGTTATTTTCAGTTTGCACCTCTTGAGCGTAAGCGGTACAACACATAGCGAAAATAAGACTGATTACTAATAAATTCTTTTTCATAATATATTCTATTTTTTTTTTCGATTTATGATTAGAAACTTAAGGATAGTGGCCGAAGCCACTATCCTAAGGCTTCATTTATTTTACGATAACGAATTTAACAGTCTTGATTTCATTTGTACCTGTGAGGATACGTCCGAAGTAAGTACCTTGTGCCTTGAATCCGGCAACCTTAGTAACAGGATTGAGTTCCGTGATATGGTTAATCAACTTGCCTGTCACGTCATAGATGTCGAGAACAGCACCTTGAAGTTCTTCAGTGGTCAAATCAAGTTCGATAGTGACTTCTTGGAGAACATTAGCAGGAACCGGATAAACCTTGATATGGGAAGCGGTGGAGAAGTACACTTCGCAAGTCACGAATGTAACATCGTTGCCGCTAGAATCCTTACCAGTAACTTCGACAGAGTACCAGCCATTGAGACCTTCCTTGTCTTCGTAGTTGGAATATACAGCACCCGGAATAAGTTCACCATTGTGATACCACTGGAAGGAAGTGAAGGTATAGCCACCGTTCGTGTTAGGATTGTTGTTGATAACAGCAACATTGTCCCATCTTTGATCCATGAACTTGCCACCGAGATCATATTCGTCAACCAGCACTCTCACAACAACGTCGTAGTCGCAACCCTGGACTGTCAAGACAGCAGGATAATCGCCAGGAGTGGTCGGAGCAGAGAAGGTGACAGAATTGTTATTGATCGTAGCGTACAACGGGTTCGCAGGATCATGAGCGTACGTCAACACAGCCAGAGCGGAAGGATCGCCGGAGACCATGTTAAAGTTGAAGGTGACCTCACCCGGTTTGTCACAACCAGAGATGAACATCGTTTGTTCGAAATCAATATCGTTAACCACGACAGTCGTCTGAGCACCGAAGCCGAGCTGAGCGTTACCGCAGGCATTGCCGTCCATCAAGTTCTCAATTCTATAGATTGAAGTAGCTTCAGGAGATACATAGAATGTGTAAACATTGGAGGAAGACAAGTGGTACGGTAACACCTCACCGGTCGTCATGTTGACGATGTCGAAGGTGTAAGGAGCGGTACCTGTGAAGGTAATCTCAAGCATAACGGAGGAACCGGAGACGTCGCCGCAAACAACTTGGTTGTCAGCATTGGTGAAGGCAGCCGTCGGCAATTCGTGAACCGTTACAGGCTGTTGTACAGATGCGGAGTTCGTCAACTGGCAGCCGCTTCCAATATTGCCAACCCATGTCGGGATGAACGTGTAGGAACCAGCAGCAGAAGGAGTGAACTCTTGGACAATACCACCGATGCCAGGAACCGTACCGGTTGTACCATCGCTCATGACATACGTCCAAACGATTTGACCCTGTGTATTGTCGGAAGCATCCACAACACCGCCCGTGATATTGGCTTCAAGACGGAGAGCGTCGCCCAGACAGATATCAGCAGTATAGACATGGACATCGGTCCAAGTAGGATCGTTAACCACGCTAATCATGACATCGTTGGAGGTAGCAGGCTGACAGTTGTAACCGGAAGGAGTAACCACCACCGTGTAGGTGTAGTTGTCAACAGTATTCAGGGTCTGGTTGAGGCTCTGGCTTGCTGTCATGACATTAGTATTATTCTGTTGAGTAATACCATTGCGCAACCAGTTGAAGTTCATGTTGCCATAAACCGAGCTGTTCTGAACACCACCGATGTTGTTACCATAGTTGGTAACCGTAGCCGTGAGGTCAACATCACCACCTTCGCAGATGTTAAGACCGCTAAGAGAAGTGAGGGTAACCGTCGGTTGGGCAGCAACCTCAATGGTAACAGGAGCAGAAGCAGCAGAACTACAACCCAGATCGCCATTAAGAACGAGTCTGTAAGTGTACACGCCAGGAGTTGCGAAGTTAGTGGTAATCTGATTACCAACAGCATTCGGCAGAGCGTTGCCGTTCACAGTCCATTCATAGGTGTAGTTAGCACCCGGGACGCCACCTGTCACAGAAGCCACGCTGATGATAGCGTTAGCACCTTCGCCAGCACACATTTGAGTGTGGTTAGCAGCGATAGTCACAGTAGGAACAGCCACAACCTGTACAGGAACAGCGAGATTAGCTGTAGCGCTACAAGAAGCACTTGCACCAGACTGGGACACCGCAACAGAAGCTGTCATGGAAGAACCCGTAGCCGGAACCGTGATCGTATTAGCGTTTACATTCTGCTGAACAGTACCATTGATCGTCCAAACGTAGTCATAAACAACGCCATTCGGCACAGTAGCGGTGAAGGTCACATTGCCACCAGCGCAAACCGTAGCATCGGAAGCAGTCAGCGTTACAACAGGAGCCGGAATCACATTAAGTTCGAACGGAGCGGAAACGGCCGTGCAACCCGTGTTATCCGTACGGTCAATCGTAACCGTAATCGTGTAGATGGAAGCAGCGTCGTTAGCCGGCAGGTTCGGAGTGAACGTAGCAGATGTGGTGGCAGGATACGTAGTAACGTTGCTACCATTTCTCACTTGCCATGTGTAAGTGTAAGCGGCACCCGGAACACCACCCGTCACATAAGCGTTCAGATTCAGGAAGTTCAGATTGCTTGCGCAAACCGTATGAGCACCTCTGATCTCAACCTCAGGAGCAGGCAGTACTTCAACCGTGATGGAGTTCGTGGTGAAGGAGCAACCAGAAATGGTGCTGTTCACAACGAGGTAGTAATCAATTCTATCATTCAATGACAGCGTCGGCGTGGTGAAGGTGGAGGAGGTAGCACCGTAGATCGGCGTACCATTTCCAGTGTACCATTGATAGGTCGGAACATCGCCAGGAACAAGGTTCGGGATGTTAGCAACCAGCGTCACCGTACCACCAGGACAAGTGGAGTAGTAACCACTCTGGACACCAGCGGTGTTAGCAATCGTGATGGTGTAAGGAGCAGCAACGTTGACATTGAAGTTAGCAGAGGTGGATTCACAATCAACACCCTCTTGCGTAACCACGACATGGTAACCGAGAGCCACATTGTCATTCACCGGATCAATCGTGTAGGTTTGACCCGTAGCACCGGCAATAGCTCTGTTGCCATTGTACCATTGATAGCTATTAGCACCGATACCACCCGTCACATAAGCAGTCAACGTCGTAGAACCACCAGCGCAGATAATCGTATCAGCACCCTGTTCGTAATCGATCGTGACAACCGGATCAGCAACCACACGATACGTGATGTAATGGTCGGATTGTGACATACATCCGTAAGGAGAGGTGACAACAGCGTAGTAAGAATAAGTACCAACGGTATCGATAGCCGTGTAAGAAGGACCGAAGCCAAGCGGAGTGGTGCTTTCTGTGTTGTACCAAGCGATAGTATAACCAGCCATACCAGCAACACCATTCACAACCGTAGCGTAGAACGTGGCGGAACCACCTTCGCAGACAGAGACGTCATCTCTACCGTTAGCATCGGCAATCGTAAGAGTAGGCTGAGGAACAACTGTCAGCGGAGCGGCGTGTTTCTCGGTAGAACAACCAGGAGCAGAGGTCACGATCACGCTGTAGTTGTAAGTATTATCATTATAAGCATTCGGAGTAACCGTAAGCGTAGGATTGGTTTCACCCGGGAGAACAACGTTGTTCAACAACCACTGATATTGATAAGTACCGGAAACAGGCATCACAGCTGCCGAGAAGGTAACAGTACCACCTTCGCAGATCATACCGTTGACAGCGTTGCCAGACATGTTGACAACAACGTTCGGTTCAGGATTCACCGTGACCGTAGCGGCAGCAGAGATAGCGGAAACGCAACCAGAAGCCGGATAAGTCACAATAGCAGTATAGTTGTACGTGGTGATATCGTTATCCACAACAGCCGGATCGTCAATCAGAGTAGCACCCGTAACACCAGGAACTTCAATATTATTTCTGTACCAAGTATAGACAGGAGTACCGTTCACGTTGCGAGTGACAGTGTCGGTAACAATCACACGACCACCTTCACAAACAACCATGTTGTCGATAGTCAGAACCGGAGTAGCAGGAGCCGGATTCACCGTGATGGTGATCGTGCCAACTGCGGCGCAACCAGAGATAGCCTGAGAAGCAGTATCAGAGAAGGTGAACGTACCAGCCGTGGTAGGAACGAAGGTGTAGGCAGAACCTTGGTAACCGTTGTTCCAGTTATGGTTGACGTTATAGACGTTCCAACCGGTAGGTTCAGCCGTAATCACCGTGCTGCCACCGAGGCAGATGGTTTCTTCCGTAGCGGTGAGCTGGATTTGCGGAGTATCCTCAACCGTGACAACCACAGCGTCAGACACTGTCGTACATCCATTCGTGGTAGCTTCAACCTTGTAGGAACCAGCGGCATCAACCGTCAGGAAGTAACCGTTAGCACCCGTGATTGCAACACCATCCTTGAACCACTGATAAGTAGCCGTAGCGTTCGGGGTAACGTTAGCATACAGCGTGGTGTGACCACCGTTGCAGATTGTCGTCTGACCGCTGACAACCACAGCGTCCGGAGCGGCATTAACCGTAACCGTAACAGGAGTAGAAGCAACAGCTGAGATACAACCCTCAACATTGATAGCCTTGGCAGCAAAGGTGTAAGCGCCTTCCGTCGGGAAGTTCACCGTCAGAGTAGCCTGGTTCTCACCCGGAATCTCAACACCATTTTGGTACCAAATGTAAGCCATAGCATTGCCATTTGCTCTGAAGGTCACTTGTTCGCCTTCGCAAACCGTGGTGGCGGAAGGAGACACAACAACCTGGTCAGGAAGTTGGTTAACAATAATTGTAATTGTACCAACAGCCGTACAAGAACCGGCATTGCCGTTCGTGGAGGTCACAGTAGCAGTCACCGTGTAGGTCGTTGTAGAATCCGGCTGAACGTCAACCGTGGTAGAAGTGCTATGAGTAGGATCACTCCAAGCGTAGGTCACATTACCGGACCAACCATTCTGGTTAGCATACAATGTGGTATGTTCACCTCTACAAATGGAGGTTTCGTTAGCCGTAACGAAGAGGTCAGTACCAAGAGCCTGGACGGTGAACGGAGCGGAGGTCATTTCACAACCTTCAGCCGTTCTCATCGTCACCGTGTAAGTACCAGCGTTCACCACATTCGTAGCACCTGTCGTACCATTGCTCCATGTGAACGTTCCAGGAACGTCAGAGTAAGCAGTCAGCGTCGTGACATCATTTTCGCAAATGATATTGTCACCACTGATCGTAACCGTGGTCGGAGCCTTGGTCACTGTAACAGTGAGAGGATCAGAAGCAACTGCGGAGACACAACCCTCAGCATTCACAGCCTTGGCAGCGAAGTTGTACGTGCCATAGTCCGGGAAGTTAACCGTCAGGTCAGCCTGGTTCTCACCAGCGATCTCAACACCGTTCTGGTACCAAATGTAACCAGCGGCATTGCCATCAGCGTGGATTGTCACCTGACCATTCTGACAAATCGTGGTCGGAGCAGTAGCTGTCAAGTGGACAGTGTCAGGCAGCGGGGTAACCACAACCGTGATATTATCAACTCTCTGGCAAGTACCAGAAGTGGAGGTAACCGTAGAAGTAACATTGTATGTAGTAGTAACAGCCGGAGTGACGTCAATGCTGCTTGCATGAGAACCATTCTCCCATGTGTAGGCCACATTGCCCGTCCAGCCAGTCTCGTTAGCATACAGAGTGACATGCTCGCCAGCGCAGATAGCCGTCTGGGAAGCCACAACCTGTACGTCAGAACCGAAGGCCGTAACCGTGAACGGATCAGAGGTCATTTCGCAACCTTCAGCCGTTCTCATCGTCACCGTGTAAACGCCGGCCATAACCGTGTTGGTAGCACCTACCGTACCGTCGCTCCATGTGAACGTACCCGTTACATCGGAGTAAGCATACAGAACTGTACTATCATTTTCACAAATCACATTATTACCACTGATCGTAACCGTGGTCGGAGCCTTGTTCACCGTAACAGTGAGAGGCTCGGAAGCAACTGCGGAAACACAACCCTCAACATTCACAGCCTTGGCAGCGAAGTTGTACGTGCCATAGTCCGGGAAGTTAACCGTCAGGTCAGCCTGGTTCTCACCAGCGATCTCAACACCGTTCTGGTACCAGATGTAACCAGCGGCATTGCCATCAGCGTGGATCGTCACCTGACCATTCTGACAAATCGTGGTCGGAGTGGTAGCGGTCAAATGAACAGTGTCAGGCAGCGGAGTAACAACAATCGTAATGTTATCAACTCTCTGGCAAGTACCAGAAGTGGAGGTAACCGTAGAAGTAACATTGTATGTAGTAGTAACAGCCGGGGTAACGTCAATGCTGCTTGCATGAGAACCATTGTCCCATGTGTAAGCCACATTGCCCGTCCAACCAGTCTCGTTAGCATACAGAGTGACATGCTCGCCGGCGCAGATAGCCGTCTGAGAAGCCACAACCTGTACGTCGGAACCGAAGGCCGTAACCGTGAACGGTTCAGAAGTCAACTGACAACCCTGACGAGTCTCAATCGTCACTGTGTAAACACCAGCCGTAACCGTATTGGTAGCGCCAACCGTACCGTCGCTCCATGTGAATGTACCCATCACATCGGAGTAAGCCGTCAGAACAGTGGAGTCGTTCTCGCAAATCACATTGTTACCACTGATAGTAACTGTGGTCGGAGCCTTGGTCACTGTAACAGTGAGAGGATCAGAAGCAACTGCGGAGACACAACCCTCAGCATTGACAGCCTTAGCAGCAAAGTTATACGTACCATAGTCCGGGAAGTTGACCGTCAGGTTAGCCTGATTTTCACCCGGGATCTCAACACCATTCTGGTACCAGATGTAACCAGCGGCATTGCCATCAGCGTGGATCGTCACCTGATCATTCTGACAAATCACTGTACGTGTAAGAGCAGTCAAGTGGACAGTGTCAGGCAGCGGGGTAACCACAATCGTAATATTGTCAACTCTCTGGCAAGTACCAGAAGTAGAGGTAACCGTAGAAGTAACATTGTATGTAGTAGTAACAGCCGGGGTGACGTCAATGCTGCTTGCATGAGAACCATTGTCCCATGTGTAAGCCACATTACCCGTCCAACCAGTCTCGTTAGCATACAGAGTGACATGCTCGCCAGCGCAGATAGCCGTCTGAGAAGCCACAACCTGTACGTCGGAACCGAAGGCCGTAACCGTGAAAGGTTCAGAGGTCTTTTCACAACCCTCAGTCGTTCTCATCGTCACCGTGTAAACACCAGCCGTAACCGTGTTCGTAGCACCAACCGTACCGTCGCTCCATGTGAACGTACCCGTCACATCGGAGTAAGCCGTCAGAACAGTGGAGTCGTTCTCGCAAATCACATTGTTACCACTGATAGTAACTGTGGTCGGAGCAGGAGTAACCGTAACCGTAGCAGGAGCAGAAGCCACTGCAGAGATACAACCTTCCGTATTGATAGCCTTAGCAGAGAAGTTGTAGATACCATCGTGATCCATATCAACTCTCAACTGGCTCTGGTTCTCACCAGGAATCTCAACACCATTCAGATACCAGATATAACCAGCTTCCGTAGCAGGAGTAGCGTTCAGGACAGCCTGATCACCTTGGCAAATCACAGCAGTTGTCGTGGTGACTGTCAACTGAACAGGAAGTTCATGAACAATAACCTTAATGCTATCAACTCTGCTGCAGGTGCCGCTTGCACCGCTGGTGGAGTTCACCGTGCTGGTAACCATGAATGTGGTCGTAACGAGAGGCTGTACATCAATGCTGCTTGCATGAGAACCATTATCCCATGTGTAAGAAACATTGCCCGTCCAGCCATTTTCATGAGCATAGAGCGTTACATGTTCGCCGGCGCAGATTGAAGTCTGAGAAGCAATAACCTGAACCTCAGAACCGAAGGCGGTAACTTCAAAATTATCACTCGTCATAGAGCAGCCTTCAGCCGTCGTCAACGTAACATTATAGATACCGGCAGCAACCGTCTTCGTAGCACCCGTCGTACCGTCGTTCCATGTGAACGTACCCGGAACATCGGAGTAAGCATACAGAACTGTGCTGTCATTTTCGCAAATCACATTGTTACCACTGATAGTAACTGTGCTCGGAGCAGGAGTTACTGTCACAGCAACAGGATCAGAAGCCTGAGCGGAAACACAACCCTGGTCGTTGATACCTTTCACAGAGAAGTTGTAAACACCGTAAGCCGGGAAGTTCACCGTCAGAGAAGCCTGGTTCTCGCCCGGAATCTCAACACCGTTCTGGTACCAAATGTAACCGGAAAGGTTGGTGACGTTAGCCGTCAGCGTGTACTGCTGGTTCTCGCAAATAGTATCAGCAGGTGTGGTGATCGTCAGCTTAGCAGGCAGCGGAGTCACGATAACCGTGATGCTGTCAACGCGGCTGCAAGAACCACTGGTGGAATTCACCGTGCTGGTGACCATGAAAGTAGTCGTAACGAGAGGTTGGACATCAATGCTGCTTGCATGAGAACCATTCTCCCATGTGTAGGTAACATTACCCGTCCAGCCATTTTCGTGAGCGTACAATGTAACATGTTCGCCCTCGCAGATAGCCGTTTCGGAAGCGACAACCTGAACTTCAGCACCGAAGGCCGTAACCTCGAACGGATCAGAAGTCTTCTCGCAACCTTCCGGAGTAGTCAGCGTAACCGTGTAGATACCGGCAGCAACCGTAGTGGTATTAGTCGTGTCGCCATTGCTCCATGTGAAGGAACCCGGTACATCAGAGTAAGCGGTCAGCACCGTGCTGTCATTCTCACAGAGGACATTGTCACCACTGATAGAAACAGTAGCCGGAGCAGGTTTAACCGTAACCGTAGCGTTATTCGTTGACATCAGGGAAACACAACCAGACATCGGAAGCGTTACGATGGCAGAATAAACATGGTTCGTAATTTGATTGTCAGTCGTGAAGACATTCTCGCTGTACGTGCTCTGCGTAGCACCCGGGATGAGCTCATTGTCTCTGTACCAAGTGTAAACAGCGCCAGGAGCATTAGCAGGATTGATTGTAGCGGCAACCGTAATCTGAGCGCCGTTGCAAACCGTCTGAGAAGTCTGACCATTGTTAACCGTAACAGCCGTAACCTCCGGTCTCGGATTAACCGTAATCAGAATCTCATCATTGTCGGAGCAGGTGGAGTTGGTTTGGAAGACAACAACACCAACCGTCGTTGTAGTAGCAAAATTGGATCTGTAAATAGGAGAAGTAGCGCCCGGAATCTCATAACGATACGGAGTATTAATCGTATCATAGATGTAAGAACCATCAGCATTACGACCAATAGCATTGATCTCCTGACGATTTCTAATCTCATACCATTGATAGGTCATGTTGCGAGCATTCGGATCATTCAAATGAGCCATAAAGACAACTTCACCATCCGTGCAGATTTCAGTTTCAGAAGCTGTGATATTCACAACAGGCTGCGGATAAACGTACACAAGATATTCAGAAGACATAGAAGCACAAGCAGCAGGAACGCCTTCTCTCTCAACGTTAACTGTGAATCTGTACGGTTCAGTACGTGCATAGAAGTATTCAGAATAGAACTGATTATCACCTAAGTTGAAACCAAGGTTGTCTCTGAGTTGACCACTCTCATACCAAGTGTAGTGGAGGATACCCACGTTACGACCTGTCGTATCAACGTTAGCGATCAAATAAATCGGAGAGGTTTCGCAGACATGCTGATCTCCCGTGATTTGAACGATAGGATTACGATAAACAGTAAGTACGGCAGAAGAAACAGGAGCGGACTCGCAACCAGCAGCAGCTCTCTTCACCACAGCGGTGTAGCTGAACTGTTGTGTATTCTGGTCAACCGTGACAGGGGAATCAGTGATAATTCTACCTGTAGCACCCGGAATCAAGATACCGTTTCTATACCAAGTGTAAACATCAGAATTGTCAGCGGTATAGTTTCCAGGAACAGCCGTGATCGTGATCTGAGCGCCTTCACAAACATTGGTGTCAGACATCGTCACAGTAGCGATAATAGGATCATCGATAACATTAACCGTTACAGTATTGCTCTTAGCCTGGCACAGGGAGTTCAACTGCAGAGCCTTGAACGTATAGTCGTGCGTGCCATGAGCAGGAACAACCGTATAGGTCAGAGAAGTAGCACCAGCGATAAGGGTGTCATTGTCGAACCATTGATACTGCATGTTACCCGTGTTCCAGTTGTTCAGGTTAGCTGTCAACGTAATCTCACCACCGTCACAAATGTTCGTCTCGGTAGCAACGATGTTGATGACAGGAACCGTGTCAACGTAAATCTGAGTCTCGGCAGTAGCCTGGCATCCGTAAGCGTTCACCAAGCTGATGCTGAAGTTATATGCATAATCTCTATAGTTGCGCGTAAGAACGATCGTGTCTTTGTGGACACCCGTTGCACCTGTCAGTGGAGCGTTGTCCTCATACCATGTGAACGTGTAGTCTGTCGTCGGAGCAGGATCAACATGAGCAATCATCGTGATGTTGTTGCTCGTCTCCTGACAAACGATAGGATCGGCCTCGATAGCCAACGTCGGGTTCGGATTCACTGTCAGCGTGTCGGCGAATGTCACACTAGACTCACAACCGGCAGCCGTCTGACGGACAGAAACAGAGTATGTATAGTTCGTAGGATAATTGCCGAGAGCATGAGGAGTCTCCGTGTAGGTAGCCTCAACAGCATTCGGGATAACCTCACCATTGCGATACCATGTGTAAACCTCACCACCGGTAACACCACCGCTCACGTGAGCCGTCATCGTAACAGAACGGCCGTCGCACAGCGTCTTGCTGGCAGGAAGATCAGTCGTCACAGAATCAATCGTAGGATCAGCATTCACTGTAACGGTAACCTCATTGCTCATAGCGTTGCACAAGGAGTTCAACTGCAGAGCCTTGAACGTGTATTTGTGCGTGCCTTGAGTAGGAACAACCGTGTAGGTCAAAGAAGTAGCACCGGCAATAGCAGAGGTCGTGTCGAACCACTGATACTGCATGTTCGGCGTGTTCCAATTGTTCAGGTTGGCCGTCAACGTGATCTCACCACCTTCGCAAATGTTCGTTTCGGTAGCCGTGATGTTGATAACAGGAACGGTGTCAACGTAAACGTGTGTCTCGGCAGTAGCCTGGCAACCGTATTCGTTCACCAAAACGATATTGAAGTTATAAGCGTAATCTCTGTAATTGCGTGTAAGAACAATCGTGTCTTTGTGGACACCCGTTGCACCTGTCAGTGGAGCGTTGTCCTCATACCATGTGAACGTGAAGTCTGTCGTCGGAGCAGGATCAACATGAGCAATCATCGTGATGTTGTTGCTCGTCTCCTGGCAAACGAACGGATCGGTTTCGATAGCCAGCGTCGGGTTCGGAGTAACCTTCACCGTGTCAGCGAATGTCACACTGGACTCACAACCGGCAGCCGTCTGACGGACAGAAACAGAGTAAGTATAGTTCGTTGTAAAATCACCAATAGCACGAGGAGTTTCTGTGTAAACAGCGCCAACAGCCTCAGGAATAACCTCGCCATTGCGATACCATGTGTAAACCTCACCACCAGTAACACCACCGCTCACGTGAGCCGTCATCGTAACAGAACGGCCGTCGCACAGCGTCTTGCTAGCAGGAAGATCAGTCGTCACAGAATCAATCGTAGGATCGGCGTTAACCGTTACGGTAACCTCATTGCTCGTAGCGTTGCACAGGGAGTTCAACTGCAGAGCCTTGAACGTGTATTTGTGCGTGCCTTGAGTAGGAACAACCGTATAAGTCAGAGAGGTAGCACCGGCAATAGCAGAGGTCGTGTCGAACCACTGATATTGCATGTTCGGCGTGTTCCAGTTGTTCAGGTTAGCTGTCAATGTAATCTCACCACCAACACAGATGTTCGTTTCGGTAGCTGTGATGTTGATGACAGGAACAGAATCAACATAGATATGAGCTTCAGCCGTAGCCTGGCAACCATAATCGTTCACCAATACGACATTGAAGTTATAAACATAGTCTCTGTAGTTACGTGTCAGATACAACGTGTCTTTGTGAACACCCATAGCGGAATCAGCAAGCAGGTTGTTATCCTCATACCAAGCGAAGGAGTAATCCGTCGTCGGAGCAGGATCCACATGGGCAACCATCATAATGTTGTTATTAGTAGCCTGACAAACGAACGGGTCAGTTTCGATAGCCAACGTCGGGTTCGGAGTAACCGTAACCGTATCAGCGATCTTAACAGTGGATTCACAACCAGCAGCCGTTTGTTTCACAGAAACTTCATAGATATAGGTGGTAGTATAATCACCGAGGGCGTGCGGCGTCTCCGTGTAGGTAGCCTCAACAGCATTCGGGATAACCTCACCATTGCGATACCATGTGTAAACCTCACCACCAGTAACACCACCGCTCACGTGAGCCGTCATCGTAACAGAACGGCCGTCGCACAGCGTCTTGCTGGCAGGAAGATCAGTCGTCACAGAATCAATCTTAGGATCAGCATTCACCGTAACCTCAATCTCATTGCTCGTAGCCTGGCAGAGAGAATTCAACTGCAGAGCCTTGAAGCTATACTTGTGAGTACCAAGAGAAGGAGCAACCGTGTAGGACAAGGAAGTAGCACCGGCAATAGCAGAGGTCGTGTCGAACCACTGATACTGCATGTTCGGCGTATTCCAGTTATTCAGGTTGGCCGTCAGCGTAATCACGCCACCTTCGCAAATGTTCGTCTCAGTAGCCGTGATGTTGATCACAGGAACAGAATCAACATAAATCTGAGTCTCGGCAGTAGCCTGGCAACCATAAGCATTCACCAAGCTGACGCTGAAGTTATAAGCATAATCTCTATAGTTACGAGTCAGATACATCGTATCCAAATGAGCACCCTTAGCGGAATCAGCAAGAACAGCATTGTCCTCATACCATGTGAAGGTGTAGTCCGTAGCAGGAGCCGGATCCACATGGGCAACCATCATAATATTGTTGTTAGACTCTTGGCAAACGAAAGGATCGGTTTCGATAGCCAACGTCGGGTTCGGGTAAACCGTGAACTTAACCGTGTCGAATGTAACGGCGGATTCGCAGCCCGTACCAGCCTGAGAAACAGCAACTGCATATTCGTAAACAGTCGGATAATTGTTCTCAGCGTGAACCGTCTCGGTGAAGACAGCAGCCGTAGCGTTCGGAATAATCTCACCATTTCTGAACCAAGTGAAGACTTCGCCACCAGCGATACCGCCGCTGACATGAGCCGTCATCGTGACAGAACGACCGTCACAAAGTACCATCGTGTCAGGAAGATCCGTCGTGATAGAATCAATAACAGGATCATCGACAACATGAACAAAGACCTGATCATAAGAAGCGCAGACAAAGTTCTCATTCGTTTCATCATTCAACAAATGAATCACTTCAACATAGTAAGTAGTAGATTGCTGCAGGTTATAAATTGTCTCATGCTCATGCGTGTAACCTAACATCTTATGAGCAGCATTCGGCTGATTCTCATACCACTGGAACGTGAGCATGTTCTCATTATAGTTGTTAAGGTTAGCATTCAACATCACATCACCACCCTTGCAGATCAAAGTGTCAGAAGCTGTGATATGAACTTCCGGAGCTTCGTGTACATTGACAACAAACTCAGGGCTGAAGGCAGAACAACCATCACCATTGATAACCTCTAACTTGTAAACGATAGGATCGTTGTATGTAGGAGGAACATTTTCATTGTAGTAGTTAGCGAAAGCATGGTCATTAGATCTCAAACTACCATTTCTGTACCATTTGTAAACAGCATTAGTATCAGCAACACCATCAACCCAACCAGTCAAGTGGACATTGTCAGTAGTAGCATCCTGATAGCAAATGTGGTGTACACCAGAAATTTCAACAATAGGATTACGTTTCACATGAACCGTATTGGAAGTTCTAGCAACCTCCGTACAACCGTTCATACCATAGTCAACGAAAACTTCATAGGTGTAGTGCGTAGAATCATCATCAAGAATCCAAGTTTGTTTGGTGAAGTACGGACCTGTAACAAGAGGCATCAGGAAGCCATTCTCTTTCCAAACATAACGCAGTGTGGAGTCAACGTAACGATTACCAGCATCATCTTTGAGGTAAGCAACCACGTTGATAGTAGCGCCTTCGCATACCCAAACATCCGTAGTATCATTACCATTAATACCGTTCGTCAGAACAACAGCGTCAACAACAGGATTCATAACCACGATAGAATCAGAGTAACCCGTAGCTGTACAACCAGTGTTGTTATTGGTCACGTCAACAGCCAAAACAGTCTTATTAGCTTTGACATTAGTGGTGTAAATGCGCTCGGTACCCCAAGGAATCACACTATCAACGCCATTTGCAATCTCATGCCATTGATAAATGAGCGGCCACATGTTGTAGTCACCGAGGTGAGCCGTAGCTGTAACCTCGCCACCCTGGCAAACCGTGTCATAGTCAAGCGTGACAGCGACATGGATGGTGTCTCCAACATAGACATAGTAAGGATCGCTTTCGGCGACACAACCATTTTCATTGGTAGTGAAAGCCGTGAAGATATACGGATGATCCTGAGATTCAAGCGTAGCCTTCAAAGTGTCATTACCAATAGTCGAAACTTCGATAGTCTGACCATCAATCAAATTGTTACCACTTTGGAGCGTGTAGTTGTACAGACGCCAAGTGTAGGTGTAGTTATGACTGTTAGCCAAAGTATTAAGAGTATCATTGATAAATGCATAGAGAGTAACTGTGCTGTCGTGGCAAATCAGAGGATCGCCCGTGATTTGGACGGTCGGATTTGCAAGAACAATCAAAGTGTCAGGTGTAGAAACCGTATCGGAGACACAACCATTCTCATTGATAGCCTTGAAGTTATAGGTGTACATACCCGGGGCATCCGGCATAACCGTAAGGGTGGCCAAATGTTCGCCCAGAATTTCAATACCATTCTGATACCAAATGTAGTTGGCATGATTAGCAGGAGTAGCAGACACAACAGCCTGAGCACCCTGGCAAATCGTATCATTACCAACAATCGTAGCATTCGTTGCCGTCGGCAATTCGAAGACTACAATCTTAATGGAGTCAACACGCTCGCAAGTACCGCTCGTAGAGGAGACCGTAGAGGTAACCTTGAAAGTGGTAGTAGTGTCAGGAGCCACATCAACAGAAGGAGTTGTAGCGTCACCAGCATTGGCATCCCACTGATAAGAGACATTACCAACCCAACCATCAGCATTAGCATTCAAAGTAACATGCTCACCCTGGCAGATAGCTGTACGGGTAGCAGTAACTTGAATATCAACACCAAAGGAGTTAACTTCGAACGGAGCAGAAGTAGAAGCACAACCCTTCTGGCTGTAAGCCGTCACCGTGTAGATACCGGCAGGTACCCAAAGAGTATCAGCCTCGGCGATGGTGGCAGGAGCCGTGCTCCAAGCATATTTGACAGCGCCAACGGCGGTAACCGTCAACTTCGTGCTGTCATTTTCACAAATGATATTGTCGCCCGTGATGGCAACCAACGACGGAGCGGCTTCAACATAAACAGAATCAATATTGGAAAGCGTATCGGAAACACAACCGTTAACACCAATGGTCTTGGCGGCAAACTTATGCCAACCGGCAGGCATCGGAGAAACGATCAGCTGCTGATAACCTTCACCAGCAATCTCCTGACCATCCATGAACCACTTATAAGAAGCGCCAGTGGTATGGTTCGTAACATTAACGACAACCGTAGTGTTCTCACAAATCGTATCAGCATTAGCGGCGATAACCGGAGCGTTAGCGATCGGAAGAACAACGATGCGGATAGAATCCGTGCGTTCGCAAGTACCGCTGGTAGAAGTAACCGTAGAGGTAACAGCGTAAGTCGTCGTCTGCGTAGGAGCAACATCCACAGAAGGAGTAGTGGCATTGTCGGCATTGGCATCCCACTTGTAAGTGACATTGCCCGTCCAACCATCAGCATTGGCATTCAACGTAATATGCTGAGCAGCGCAAATGGTCGTGGCCGTAGCCGTAACCTGAACATCAGCACCGAAGGAATTAACTTCGAACGGAGCAGAAGTAGAAGCACAACCCTTCTGGCTGTAAGCCGTCACCGTGTAGATACCGGCAGGTACCCAAAGGGTATCAGCCTCAGCAATGGTGGTAGGATCCGTGCTCCAAGCATACTTAACAGCACCAACAGCCGTAACCGTCAACTTCGTGCTGTCGTTTTCGCAAATGACATTGTCACCCGTGATAGCAACGAGGGAAGGAGCAGCCTCCACATACACAGAATCAATATTGGAAAGCGTATCGGAAACGCAACCATTAGCGCCCATGGTCTTGGCGGCAAACTTGTGCCAACCGGCAGGCATCGGAGCAACGATCAACTGCTGATAACCTTCACCAGCAAGCTCCTGACCATCCATAAACCACTTGTAAGAAGCGCCATTGGCATGGTTCGTAACATTGATAGCAACCGTAGAGTTCTCACAGATTGTATCGGCGCTGGCGGCGATAACCGGAGCGTTAGCAATCGGCAAAACATAAATCTTAATGGAATCCGTGCGAGAGCAGGTACCGCTGGTAGAAGTAACCGTAGAAGTAACGGCATATGTCGTTGTCTGCGTAGGAGCAACATCCACGGAAACGGTTTCAGAATTGTTAGCATTGGCATCCCACTTATAGGTGACATTACCAACCCAACCATTAGCATTGGCATTCAAAGTCACATGCTCGCCAGAACAAACCGTAGTGGCCGTAGCGGTAACCTGAACATCAGCACCGAAAGCATTAACCGTGAACGGATCGGAAACAGAAGCACAACCATTCTCGCTGTAAGCCGTAACGGTGTAAACACCGGCAGGAACTTTGAGCGTGCTGTCCGCAACCTTAGTCGTAGGAGCCGTGCTCCAAGCATATTTGTCAGCACCAACAGCAAGAACTGTCAGAATCGTGCTGTCGTTTTCGCAAATGACATTGTCTCCCGTGATGGTAACCAACGTAGGAGCAGCCTCAACCGTAACCGTATCAGCCTTGGAGGCGTTTGCAGAAACGCAATTATTCGTATTAACAGCCTTGACACTATAGGTATGGACACCCACAGAAGGCATAACGCGCAAAATAGATTGATTTTCACCCGGAATCTCAACACCATCCTGATACCAAATGTAAGCGGCATGGGTGGTAGGATTAGCCGTAATCACAGACTGGGCACCTTCGCAGATCACCTTAGGAGCAGCGGTAGCCGTAGGAGCTTCCGGCAGATCAAAGACAATCACGCGGATAGAATCAACGCGCTGGCAGGTGGTCTGGACACCATTGGTAGAGGTAACCGTAGAAGTGACAGTATATGTAGTAGTGGTTTCAGGAGCCACATCAATAGAAGGAGCATGGTTATTACCTTCACTCCAAGTATAAGCAACATTGCCCGTCCAACCGTTCTGGTTGACGTTCAACGTGACATGGTCGCCCTTGCAAATAGCCGTTTCAGAAGCAACAACCTGAACATCGGTACCGAAAGCAGTAACCGTGAACGGAGCAGAAACTGATGCACAACCATTCGTGCTGTAAGCCGTAACAGTGTAAACACCGGCAGGAACCTTAAGTGTGTTGGTGGTAACCTTAGTCGCAGGAGCCGTGCTCCAAGCATATTTGTCAGCACCAACAGCAAGAACCGTCAATTGGACGCTGTCACCCTCGCAAATGACATTATCACCTGTGATGGTAACCAACGTAGGAGCAGCTTCAACTGTAACATTCTTCACAGCAGAAGCATCCGAAACACAACCCTTGTCGCTCACAGCCTTTGCATAGAAGGTATGGGAGCCCGGAGTGTTAAGCGTAACATTAAGAACATTCAAATTCTCACCTGGAATCTGAACGCCGTCCATATACCAAATATAGGATGCAGAACCAGCCGTAGCCGTCAGTGTCAGCAGATTGCCAGCACAAATGGTGGCATTGCCATCAACTGTCGGTGCAGTAGGAGCATCATTAACCGTAACCACAATACTGTCAACACGATTACAAGCAGCAATGCTATTCATTGTAGAAGTAACCGTATAGGTAGTCGTGGAAGTGGGAGCCACATGGATTGTAGGAGTTGTAGCGCTGTTGGACCAGCTATAGGTCACATTGCCTGTCCAGCCGTCAGCATTAGCATTCAAAGTAACAGACTCGCCTTTGCAAATCTCATATGCAGTCGTGCTAACCTGAAGATCAGCACCGAAGGCTGTAACCGTAAACGGATCGGAAGTGGTGGAGCAGGTTCCGTTGGAAACCTTAACGGCATAGACACCAGCACCGACATCCGGCAACTGATACGTGGTAGAAGTACCACCAATCCACTCATAAGTATATGTAGAAACATTCGGAGCAGCTGTCAAGGTAGTCGTTTGACCTTCACACACAACATTGTTACCTGTAACAACCACACCTTGCGGAGCAGCGTTAACGACAACAGTCTTTTCATCAGAAAGAGCAGAAGCACAACCACTTGGGCTTGTCATTCTAACAGCAAAATGGTGTGTTCCAGCTTCGTTTACATTAATATATAAAGAACTCAAATTCTCACCCGGAATCTCAACACCATCCATATACCATGTATAAACGGAATCTGTTGACAAAGGAGTAGCTGTCAACGAAACCTGCTCACCAGCGCAAATCGCAGAAGAGTTTGCTGTCAACGTAGGTTTAGCAGGCAGTTGGTTCACCGTAACCACAATGCTTTGGACAGCTGTGCAGGAATCACCGGCGCCATTCTTGTTGGTGGCGGTAACCGTATAGGTGGTCGTGATTTCAGGATTTACCGTAATAGTAGGATTAGTACCCAGATTGTTGCTCCACTTGTAGGTCACATTGCCTGTCCAACCGTCAACATTGGCATTGAGAACAGCGCTTTCGCCTTTGCAGATTGTGAGGTTCTGGCCAGTAACCTGAAGGTCGGCACCGAATTCGGTAACCGTGAACGGAGCAGAGGTGGTGGAGCAGTTTCCATTGGAAACCTTAACGGCATAAACACCGGCACCAACATTTTCCAAAGAGTCTTTCGTAGAAGTACCGCCGATCCACTCATAAGAGAGGTTGGCATCATACGGAGCAGCGACCAACATTGTAGTCTGGCCCGTACAAACAACATTGTTGCCGGTAACCACCACACCTGTCGGAGCGGCTTTCACGGTAACTGTAGCCGGAGTAGCATAAATAGCGGACTCGCAACCCTGGGCACTCACACCCTTAACCGTGTAGGTATGGGAACCAGCAGCCATCGGGCTGACCGTGATGGACGGAGCCTGACCGGCAACCATCTGGTTGTCTTCATACCATATATAATATGCAGCATCACCCGTAACGGTGATAGTTGTGGTTTCACCCTGGCAAATCTCTGTCGGATTTGCAACGAGATTCGTGATAGACGGAACGGTGTTGACCGTAATGTCAATAGAATCTGTCTTTGTACAGTTTCCACTCTTGGCCGTAACCGTATATTTATGATTGGCATCCGTCGGGGTCACATTCACCGTAGGGCCGGCAACCGTCGAGCCATTCACTGTCCACTCGTATGTCACGTCACCTGTCCAGCCATCAGCATCGGCATTCAAGGTAACACTTTCGTTGGGGCAAATGGACGTCGCACTGGCCGTGATCTGCAGATCAGCACCGAACTCCGTAACGGTGAACGGGGCGGACATGGTTTCACAACCATTCGTGCTCTTGGCGATCACATAGTGAACACCGGCAGCAGCCTTGAAGGTGTTGGCGGCAGCAAACGTGCCACCATCCCAAGCATACTCGGCAGCACCCGTAGCGACAGCCGTCAGAGTAGCGGAATCACCGGCACAAATAACATTGGCACCGGAAATCACCACATTGGTCGGAGCGGCTTCCACTTCCACTGTCGTATTGGCGACAGGGTTCTGGCACGGGAAACTGTCATATGCAGCATAGACCTGGAAGCTGTGGCTACCCAAGTCATACATATTAATCGAATACACCGTATCGGTTACACCATTAACCAACTGGCCATCTTTGTACCAGGTGTAGGTGGCTTTGCCCAATCTGGTATTGCTATCTGTCACTTTCAATTTGACAAGAGTACCTGCACAGACAGGACCGGCAGGATCTGCAGCGACATCAATACTCAAATTACCAGTAACATTCAATTTGTCTTCATACGTTTGCAGAGTAACCACGGTAGAGTCGGGGTTGCAACTGTAGTTCTGATAGATGGGGAACACCACAACCTTGTCACCATTGTTGACATTGTTCAGTGTCACCGTGTTGGTATAAGTAATAATAGTATCTGTTCCTTTCACCCATTTCCACATGTAGGGAGTTTCAGTACCTGATGTAAAGGAGTAGGCTGTAAGGGTAGTCGTGTGAGAAGCATCACAGAAGAGTTCGGCGAAAGCGGTGTCAACCGGTTTCGGAGAAACGGAGAAGTAATGAACCGGAGAGTACTGGGTCTCACAACCGGCACGGTTCACCTGGACATCGAACTCATAGGTAAGAGTATCAGACAAACCAGGGAGATTCGAGTTGTTGACAGCAAAGCTGTAGGTGGGATTCGTAGCACCTACGATAAACTGTCCGTCGCGTCTCCACTGATAGGTGGCACCGATGTTGTCGTTCTCAACCTGTGCCGTAAAGGTAACCACAGCGTTTTCACAAGCGTGGTCAGGACCGACGATGTTCACCACAACGCCTTCCGACACGGTAAGAATCACAGTGTTGGAGGTGTAGGTGGACGGCAGATCGGTCACAACCTCACATTTAATCTGGTGAGTTCCTGCAGGCAAATTGCCACCAACAACCGTAAACTGGGTGTTGATGTCGTTTTGCTGAAGAGAACCATCCACGTACCACTTGTAGGCGGTAACGTTTTCACCAGCAGCAAGGCCTGTAACAGCAGCGGCGTATGTTCTCGACGTTGCTGTTCCACCCAAGCCGATGCTCTGGGGTTGGGTCGGAGTGATCGCCACCACCACCTCATCCATGGCTTTCACATCCATGAAATACGAATGAGATGACGATGATGTCACCCAACTTGGCAGTGGTGTTCCAGCATTGTTGAAATGCTTTGCTTCACTGCGCGCCTGGCATGTTCCTAAATATAGGAATACCATCAGCAGAAAAATCATAAATTTTTTCATCGTTTTGAATTTAATTATTACTATTGTTATATATTAATTTTTTCCATTATTATAGTTTCGAGTTTATACGAGAAACCGAGCGAAAAGGTTACACTACACCCTCGGTCTGGTTTTCTTTTTGAAATGGATACGTTTAGTAACATACTTTAATTCACTTTATAAACAACTTGCAAAAATACAAAATTTTTGATATGAAAAAGCTTTGCGGTGATTTTTTTTGAAATATTTTTATCATGTTGTAATAACCTTATTTTTAGCATGTTATATTTATTAGTGAAATTCAACGACAAGAAAAATGTATTTTTACGCATATTTTTTTAGTAAATCACCCTTTCCTTAGGCTAAAAACATATCGGAGGCAGATAGATCCTAAGAAAAGCCGACAACTTAAGATGGCACTATTACTTGGAAAACAGGGCCAGTAGAGGTACACCACCTACAACCAACAAAAAGAAAGGTTTGATTCAATATCGACAATATCCTGATTATCAATAACATATAATATCGTCGCGAGAATAGAATATTCAATATGCAGCACGGGTGATTGGCTGGATATTTAAATCTCAGGAAGATGTTTGGTTCTGTCTAATTGGGACAGGTATAAGAATCAATGAGATTTATGATGAGTAAAAAGATGAGTAAGAATCAGACAAAGAACCAAATCATGGCTGCATTGGATCAATAATAAATGAGGGTTGTTGTGAAGAGAGCAAAAAAAAAGCCCTCTGATCTCAGAGGGCTTCTGTGGTATTGGGCGACGACCTACTCTCCCACCTGTCAGGGCAGTACCATCGGCGCGGCCGGGCTTAACTTCTCTGTTCGGAATGGGAAGAGGTGTGCCCCGGCGCTGTAATCACCGCAATCTCTCTGGCGTATCTCACGCCGTATGGGATTGACAGTTCCAGGAAAAGAATCAAGCCCGGCACAGCTTCCATGTTTTTTCCGAGTCACCGGGAAAGTATCGGGCGATTAGTACCGCTCGGCTTTGCCATCACTGGCTTTACGCCTGCGGCCTATCAACGTCATAGTCTCTGACGACCCTTGAATGAAGCCTCATCTTGAGGTGAGTTTCGTACTTAGATGCTTTCAGCACTTATCTCATCCTAACGCAGCTACCGGGCGGTGCGGCTGGCGCCACAACCCGTTCACCGGAGGTTAGTCCAACTCGGTCCTCTCGTACTAGAGTCAGGTCCTCTCAAGCTTCTGCGCCCACAACAGATAGGGACCGAACTGTCTCGCGACGTTCTGAACCCAGCTCGCGTGCCACTTTAATCGGCGAACAGCCGAACCCTTGGGACCTTCTCCAGCCCCAGGATGTGACGAGCCGACATCG
>JAEEGG010000871.1_pt1 | contig 86972 bp, 57 predicted proteins | sample 9134161 | NCBI WGS metagenome assembly JAEEGG01 (sample SAMN16246543, study PRJNA631951) | gut metagenome | biome: gut microbiome; feature: rumen; material: CR-attached | host: Bos | place: Iran: Karaj | collected 2018-10
CGCTCGAAGCGACTGAACGCCCGAGTCGGGGGCGTACCGAATTCCCGACACCTGCAAGGAAAGGCTGCCGACATCCATTGCGACAACCTCGACTATGCAAAAGTGATCTTTGACATTTTGAGACAAAATCCAAATGTGGACAAGGCCATCATTGAGAGGAGAAGCCCCTCCCCCAACCCCTCCCGTAAAGGAGGGGGGAGCGTCTGGGTTCACGTACAAATGTGAGCAGCGGCGCTGCTGTTCAAAGCCGAGTGTGGAAAAACTCAAATAAATTTGGTTTTTCTCTCACTTATTTGTACCTTTGTGGCATGTTTGTTCGTTATATATATAAGAACTCAAAAACCAAAGACAAATAACATGAAACGGCTAACTGCAATTAGTTTTCTTCTGATGGTCTTCTTTGCCGTACAGGCACAGATGCAAGACCCCGTGAAATTCAAGTCTGAACTGAAGACGGGCTCCGGTCCTGAGGCGGAGATGATCTTCAGCGCCACCATCGATCCCGGCTGGCACGTCTACTCTACAAACCTCGGTCAGGACGGTCCCATCGAGGCTTCGCTGCACGTCAACAAGAAGGATGGTGTGGAGCTGGTGGGAAAGCTCACTCCGAAGGGCAAGGAGATCTCGCAATACGACGAGATGTTCGGCATGAAACTGCGCTACTTCGAGAATGCCGTGCAGTTTGTGCAGAAGGTGAAGTTCACGAAGCCGCAATACGACATCGATGCCTACCTGGAGTGGGGTGCCTGCAATGATGAGATGTGCATGCCGCCGGGCGAGGTTGTGTTGAAGAAGAGCGGTAAGAGCCCAGCGGTGGAAACCTCCCCCAACCCCTCCGAAGGAGGGGAGAACGTTCCAGCTGAAGCTTCTGCAGAGGAAAAGGAGAAGGCCGATGCCGAGGATGCTGCCGCTGTTCAGACCGACTCGGCTGCGGTGGATACCCTCAACGCCTCAACTTCTCAACCTCTCAACTCAGAGGGTCTCTGGCGACCGGTCATTCAGGAGCTGCGTGCGATGGGCAGCGGCGACAGCATTGCCAACCGTTCGCTGTGGTACATCCTGCTGATGGGCTTCATCGGTGGTTTGCTCGCTGTGGCGATGCCCTGCATCTGGCCGATTATCCCGATGACGGTGAGCTTCTTCCTGAAGCGTGCGAAGACGGATAAGAAGAAAGGCATCAAGGATGCCGTTACATATGGCCTGTCGATCATTGTGATCTATCTGGCACTGGGACTGCTCGTCACGGCTTGCTTCGGCAGTGATACGCTGAATGCCCTGTCGACGAATGCGGTGTTCAACATCTTCCTGTTCCTGTTGCTGGTGGTGTTCGCCCTGTCGTTCTTCGGATGGTTCGAAATAAAACTGCCCGACCGCTGGGCAAACGCTGTCGACACAAAGGCTTCGAACACCAGTGGACTGCTCTCCATCTTCCTCATGGCGTTCACACTGGTGCTGGTGAGCTTCTCCTGCACGGCACCGATCATCGGACTGCTGCTCGTGGAGACGACGACCAGCGGCAACTGGGTGGCTCCGGCACTCGGCATGTTTGGCTTCGCGCTGGCACTCGCCCTGCCGTTCACGCTGTTTGCGATGTTCCCGTCGTGGCTGAAGCAGGCTCCGAAGTCGGGCTCGTGGATGACGACGATCAAGATTGTGCTGGGATTCATCGAACTCGCCTTCGCACTGAAGTTCTTCTCCGTCGCCGACCTCGCCTACGGCTGGCATCTGTGCGACCGTGAGGTATTCCTGTCGCTGTGGATTGTCATCTTCGGTCTGCTCGGTGCATACCTCGTGGGCTGGCTGAAGTTCCAAGAGGACGAGATTGGCGGCGACATCCGCAAACCCATGCCCGTGCTCTGCATCATGGGTGGACTCATCTCGTTTGCCTTCGCCATCTATATGGTTCCCGGTCTGTGGGGTGCTCCGTGTAAGGCAGTGAGTGCCTTTGCTCCGCCCATCAACACACAGGACTTCAACCTGAACACGAAGACTGTGGAGGCTCGCTTCACCGACTATGAGCAGGCAATGGCAGCCGCCAAGGCTGAAGGCAAGCCGGTGTTCATCGACTTCACTGGCTTTGGCTGCGTGAACTGCCGAAAGATGGAGGCTGCCGTGTGGACCGACCCGCGCGTGGCCGACAAGCTGCGTCACGACTACGTGCTCGTCTCGTTGTTCGTGGATGACAAAACGCCGCTCGCCGAGCCGATGGAGATCACCGACGAGAATGGAGAAACCCACACGCTGCGCACCGTCGGTGCGAAGTGGAGCTATCTGCAGAGCCATAAGTTCGGTGCCAACGCCCAGCCGTTCTACGTCATCGTCGATGCCGACGGCAATCCGCTCACCGGCTCCTATTCCTATAAGGAAGACGTGCCAGCGTTCCTGGAGTACCTCACTAGCCCCCTAAAATAGGGGGTTGGGGGTCCTGAGTAATCTCCCCCATTGCCTCGCAATCCCTTAGGCAAACCCCCTAAAATTTAAACAGATAACAGAGTTCATTAACATAAATGTATCACAAGACCCCCAACCCCCTATGTTAGGGGGCTAAAACAAGACCCCCAACCCCCTATGTTAGGGGGCTAAAACAAGACCCCCAACCTCCTCATTTAGAGGGCAAAACCCCATGCATTTCTCTAACGAACCTTATAACAAAGAGCTGAGACAGCAACTGCGCCGAGAATCGACTCCTTACGAGAACATCCTTTGGAGACGTCTTCAGAAAAGGCAGGTGTTAGGGCTGAAATTCCGCCGACAACATGGATATGGCTCATATGTTCTTGATTTCTATTGTCCAACCATACGACTATGCATCGAGGTGGATGGCGAAGTACATGACTCCCCTGAAGCAAAAAAGCACGATAGTGAAAGAACGGAGTTTCTTGAGCAGGAGGGAATAACCGTGATAAGGTTTAGAAACGAAGAGATTGAAAACAACGTTGAAAGCGTTGTGGAAAAGATAAAAGCATTTATAAACAGTAAGGATTGGCGGGTTAGATATGCCAAGACCCCGCTAGCTCCCTAAAATAGGGGTAGAGCCCCCTAAAATAGGGGGTTGGGGGTCTTGAGTAATCTCCCCCATTGCCTCGCAATCCCTTAGGCAAACCCCCTTAAAATTTAAACAGATAACAGAGTTCATTAACATAAATGTATCACAAGACCCCCAACCCCCTATTTTAGGGGGCTAAAACAAGACCCCCAACCCCCTATTTTAGGGGGCAATAGCCATGATAACAAACGAACAAAAAGAGGCATTAATCAGCCTGATTCAACAAGAAGTGGTGCCGGCCATCGGTTGTACCGAGCCGATGGCAGTGGCGCTGTGTACGGCCCGTGCTACGGAGCTGCTGGGCTGTCGACCCGAGAAAATCACCGCCCAGCTATCGGGCAATATCTTGAAAAACGCCATGGGCGTAGGCATTCCCGGCACGGGGATGATAGGTCTGCCCATCGCCATCGCTTTGGGCGCCCTCATCGGTAAGTCTGAATACCAGTTGGAAGTGCTGAAGGACCTCACACCCGCAGCACTGGAAGAAGGTAAGCGCTTTATCGCCGAAAACCGCATCAACATCGGTGCGAAGGCAAACTGCTGCGACCTGCTGTATATCGAGATCACCTGCGAGGCCGGCGGACGTTGCGAGACGGCCATCATCGAGGGGAGTCATACACACTTCACCTCTCCCGCCCTCCCCGAAGGGGAGGAGGGCCTAGCGGGGGACAGTTCCTCAGATAATAATGAAGCCGGCAGGCCCTCCCCTCCTTCGGAGGCGACTGGGGTCTTTAGAGCAGCCACCGGTGTGGCTGCGGCCCCACAAAGGGGAGCGAATCCCTCATTCGCGACGGGGGAGTCGGGGGAGGTTCTCAGTTTGCGCCTCGTCTACGACTTCGCTACGGAAACGCCAGTGGAGGAGTTGCGGTTCATTCTGCAGACAAGGGAACTGAATATGGCGGCAGCACGTGAGGCTCTGCGACATAACTACGGCCATAACCTCGGAAAGACCATCGACCGCCCGCTGGCAAAGGGCATCTTCGGCGATAGCATCTTCTCGCATGTCATCGCGAAGACCGCCGCCGCCTGCGATGCACGCATGGGTGGAGCAATGATTCCCGTGATGTCGAACTCCGGTTCGGGTAACCAAGGCATCTGCGCCACGAATCCCGTTGCCGTCTATGCCGAGGAGAACGAGAACACCGAGGAGGAGCTCATCCGTGCGCTCACCCTCTCGCACCTCACCGCTATCTATATCAAGCAGAGCCTTGGCCGTCTGTCAGCGCTCTGTGGGTGTGTGGTGGCAGGCATCGGCTCTAGCGTGGGCATCACCTATCTGATGGGTGGCGACTATGAGCGCGTCTGCCGTTCAGTGAAAAACATGATTGCCAACCTCACAGGCATGCTCTGCGACGGTGCGAAGCCTTCGTGCTCGCTGAAGATTGTGTCGGGTGTGTCGACAGCCGTTCTCTCCGCCGTGCTCTCGATGGAAGGGAAGTGCGTGACGTCGGCAGAAGGCATCGTCGACGACTGTGTCGACAAGACCATTCACAACCTCACCAGCATTGGTGCTGAGGCCATGTGTCAAACCGATCGCATGATCCTTGATATCATGACGCATAAATAGAAAGACCCTCCCCCTAGCCCCTCCCGTAGAGACCCACCCCCAACCCCTCCCGTAAGGGAGGGGAGTCGCGCGCCAGCGTTGGGAGCCCCACACCCAGTTTGTAGGGATGGGCTTTATTGCCCATCAGCAAGGCACATGACAGCTTGCGGACGGGGATTAAACCCCGTCCCTACAAAGGGCAATGGGTCGCTGCGCCCAAAATCATTCAAAAATAATTAATGAAAAATTCTTTCTCCGCTGCGCTACGTAATCGAACCAACGGGCCGCTTTCGTAATGAAATGGAAAAAGAAAGCGTCTCCTACGTCGCCGAGCCATACGCAAGTTAATGTTGGTTAATGAAGTAGAGAGGAAGAAATAAAAAGACTAAAAAGCTTGTGGGTATCGAAAATAATTCCTATATTTGCAGCGTAAGAGTAATAAAGTAAAGATTTTATGCCTGAGATATTTAGATTTTTTGGTTTTTCGTTCTTCTTTTATAGTAAAGAACACGAACCACTTCATGTACATGTGGAGGGCAATGGAGGTATGGCTAAGTTCACTTGGAATGGCGCTGAGTTTGAATTGTCTGAAAAGGTAGGAATCAAAGCGAATGATTATAAAAAGATAAAAAAGGTAATAGACGAGAATGCGGATATTATCATTAAACGGTGGAAAGAACATTTTGAGAAATAAGGGGGAACGCTTATGAAGATTAAGGAGATTTGGTTTGATGCCGATTATATTTATGGCAGAGACGAAGAGGGAAAAGAGTATAAACAATCATTACTCTGGTATTCGAGGCTACGACATGCTAATGAAGAAGAACGCAGTAACTACACATTTGGTTTAAGCGGTATTCATTGGCGAGATTTGGATGAAGATGTCAGCTTCGAGAGTTTTGGGTATGAGGATGCTGAACCGAGCAGCATACAGCGTTTTTTTCTTACCCATAAGGAAATCAATGTGGCAGAGTTTGCACGCTCAATGGGAATGAATCCCACATTGCTACGAAACTACATCAATGGCTTCAAGAAACCATCAAAGGAACGTGAACAAGAGATACTTGACCATATTCATAAGTTAGGGGAAGAAATGGTTGCTGCCTAGCCATAAGTAGCAGGAGTGTGCCAAAAAAGAATAATGGATGAAGAGACGCATGCAGCCGTAGGGGCAGACCCCTGTGTCTGCCCCTACGGCTGGGGTTTTTACTTGATTCTCACAAACACTGGATAGTGGTCAGAGGGGAGGCGGCGCTGGTAGCGGCTGAAGGAGATTTCCTGCGGGGCATCTGACGCTTTCTGCTTATCCACAGACGTGCTGTCGGGGGTCCAATAGGCATCGGTGAGGAGTCCGTAGGCATCAACGCGGGTTTGCGGTGATACGAAGACGTGGTCGATGCGCGATGTGGTGTAGAGGTCGGGCTTGAAGCCGTTGAAGGTGCCAGTCTTGGCAAACCGCAGTCGCGTGGTGAGATAGCTGTCTTTCAGGATTCCCGACTCTGTGAAGATGCGGTAGATTTCGTTGGTTTGGTCGACGTTGAAGTCGCCGGTGAGGATGACGGGTGCTCCCTTGGCGATTTCGCGGATGCGCTGTACGACGAGCTTCGCTGCTTCGCGGCGTGCCGTAGTGCCAACGTGATCCATGTGTAGGTTGAAGAAAAAGAATTTCTTCTTCGTCTTCATGTTCTTGAACTTTCCCCATGTGCAGATGCGGATGCAGGCGGCATCCCAGCCGAGGCCCGGCTTCTCGGGAGTCTCGCTGAGCCAGAAGTTGCCGTTGTCGAGGAGTCGGATGTGGTCTTTCTTATAGAAGATGGCGGCATATTCGCCTTCGGTCTTTCCATCGTCACGGCCCACGCCTATATAGTCGTAGCCGTCGAGGCCCTGCAGGAGGTCGAGGAGCTGCGGGTGGAGCACTTCTTGTGCACCGAAGATGTCGGGAGCGAGGAAGTTCACCTGGTCGCAGATGACGGGGCAGCGCTGTTTCCAACTGTTGCCGCGCTCGTTGTCTTCCTTGTTTTGATAGCGGATGTTGTAGGAGCCCACGAGCATCTGTGCAGAAATTTCATTTCCTGCAAACGAGGGAAATATGAAGAGGAGGGTGAGAAGAAGGGAGGAGAATTGTCGGGTCATAGTTGAGTAATGTAAGTGTTGTCGTTTGGGGGAGTGTTGTGAAACAGCAATAAAAAGGCCCTGCCTCGTCTTGCGAGATGAGGCAGGGCTATTATGATAGGAAGTTAGGCGAGACGCTTCTCCAGACGCTCGCGGATGGCAGCGATGAAGCCGGCGGAGTTCACGCACTTCGGCTCGATGCCCTCCATGAGGTTCACGAGGTCCTTCGTGCAGATGCCTTCGTTCAGCACGTCGAAGCAGGCAGCCTCGAGCTGGTCGCCGAAGTTCATGAGGTCCTTCAGACCGTCCTTCTCACCACGCTTGCGCAGAGCACCGCTCCAAGCGAAGATGGTTGCCATCGGGTTGGTCGACGTCTCCTCGCCCTGCAGGTACTTGTAGTAGTGGCGGGTCACGGTGCCGTGAGCAGCCTCATACTCGTAGTTGCCCTCGGGGCTGACGAGCACGGAGGTCATCATAGCCAGCGAACCGAAGGCTGTCGAGACCATATCCGACATCACGTCGCCATCGTAGTTCTTGCAAGCCCAGATGAAGCCGCCCTTCGAACGGATGACGCGAGCCACGGCGTCGTCGATGAGCGTGTAGAAATACTCCAGGCCGCGCTTCTCGAACTCGTCCTTGTACTCCTGGAACACCTCGTCGAAGATGATGCGGAACTGTGCGTCGTACTTCTTCGAGATGGTGTCCTTCGTGGAGAACCACAGGCTCTCGTTCATGTCCAGAGCGAACTTGAAGCAGCTGTGAGCGAACGAACGAATGCTCTTGTCGAGGTTGTGCATGCCCTGCAGCACACCAGCGCCCTTGAAGTTCTGAATCACCACCTCTTCATGCTTGCCGCTTTCGCCGTCAAAGACCAACTTGGCAACACCCGGCTCGTCGACACGCAGCTCGACGCTCTTGTAGACGTCGCCATAGGCATGACGGGCGATGGTGATGGGCTTCTCCCAGTTCTTCACAGCCGGCTTGATGCTCGGAATGGTGATCGGTGTGCGGAACACGGTGCCATCGAGAATCGAACGAATCGTTCCATTCGGCGACTTCCACATCTCGTGCAGGTTGTACTCCGTCATGCGCTTAGCATTCGGGGTGATAGTGGCACACTTCACGGCAACGCCCAGGCGCTTCGTGGCCTCTGCCGACTCAACGGTGATCTGGTCGCGTGTCTCATCGCGCTTCACCAGGCCAAGGTCGAAGTACTCAGTTTTCAGATCGACGAACGGCAGAATCAGTTCGTCCTTAATCATTTTCCACAGGATGCGAGTCATCTCGTCGCCATCCATCTCGACCAGCGGAGTGGTCATCTGAATCTTGTTCATAAATGGAGCCCCCCTCTAATCCCCCAAGGGGGAAGCCGTATCAGGGGCTTGGGCTATTCTTATTTCAGTTTCTAATTTCTGGATTCAGGTAGCGAATGGGCTTTCCTGATGCCTGAACCCGTCCCCCTTCCCCAGTCGGGGAGGGTTGGGGTGGGGGCTATTACTTCTTATTCTTATAATAGTTCATCAGGCAGCCGTCGGCGAGGATTTGGCGCTCGTCGGCAGTGAGGTTCTGGAAGAAGAGGTGGATGGGCTTCACACCAGCCTTGGTGATGACCTGCGCATCAATCTCTTCCTTGCCACCGAGGATGGCCTCGCGGATGCCGGGGATAAAGACCTTGTCGCCAGGCTCGTAGTCGAAGGGCACGTCGGGAGCAATCGTGAAAGGCACGATACCCCAGTTGATGCAGTTCGAACGATAGCGCTTCGTGGCATACTCGTAGCAGATGTTGCAGTCGCCACCAAGCACCTTCTGGCACGATGCTGCCTGCTCGCGGGCAGAGCCGTCGCCGGGCTTGTTGGCGAAGACACATGAGCCAAACGAGGTGTTCTCAGCCTTGGCACCAACAGCGGCGAGGGCTTCGGCGATGTTCTCGCTGACCTTGCCTTCGCGACGGTCGAGGTCCTGCTGCTGGATGCACTTGCTCAGGCTTACGTACTCAGGCACGCGGCGTGACAGGGCAAACTCAGAAAGCTTCAGCGGGTTGGAACGATAGCTGGAGGTCTCGCCTGAAGGAATGAGTTCGTCGGTCGTGGTGACGGGGTCGTGGATGACGGCAGCCAGCTCAACGAGCATGTTCTCCTGCATGGGGTACATGCGTGGCCAGTCCTTGATGTTCGGACCATAGCGCAGCTCAGTGGAGAGGTCCTCATGACCGAAGCCGTAGTAGAGGCGGCGCTCATAGATCTTGGCATCGTACTCGTAGCGGGCATGGTTGTCCTCGAAGTCGATGTCGGTAGCAGCAGTGATGACACCACCGTTGGCAGCCGTGGCAGCGATGGAGCGGGCATCCATCAGGGCCACCAGCGAAAGCTGACCCTGACCAGGCTTCGAACCTTCGCGGTTGGGGAAGTTACGGGTGGTGTGACGGATGCTGAGGCCGTTGTTGGCAGGCACGTCGCCGGCACCGAAGCACGGTCCGCAGAAGGCAGGCTTGATGACCACACCAGCCTCGAGCAGTTCCTCGGCGATGTGATTGCGGGTGGTAGCCAGGTAGACGGGTGTCGACTGCGGATAGGCTGACATCGTAAAGTAATCGTTGCCGATGGTCTTGTCCTTCATGATGGCAGCAGCGGCAGCGAGGTTATCGTAGGTACCACCTGAGCAACCTGCGATGATGCCTTGGTCGGCATATACCTTACCATCGCGCACCTTGTCGACGAGATGCACGTCGACCTTCGAGCCGAAACGCTTCTGGGCGTCTTCCTCGATGCGCTTCAGAATGCCAACGGGGTCGGCCTGCAGCTCGTGGATGGTCACAGCGTTTGACGGGTGGAACGGCAGGGCGATCATAGACTCCTGAGTGGAGAGGTCGATGCGAATCATGGCATCGTAGTAAGCAACCTTACCCGGCTGCAGCTCCTTGAAGTCCTCGGGACGCTTGTGGATTTCATAGTGATGACGCACCTCGTCGTCGGTCACCCAGATAGAGCTGAGGCAGGTGGTCTCAGTGGTCATGATATCGATACCATTACGGAAGTCGATGGGCAGGTTCTTCACGCCAGGACCGGCAAACTCCAGCACCTTGTTCTTTACGAAGCCACTCTCGAAGGTTGCCTTCACGAGCGAGATAGCAACGTCGTGAGGACCTACGCCCTTCTTCGGAGCACCCTCGAGCCATACGAGCACCACTTCGGGAGCATTGATGTCCCAAGTGTTCTTCAGCAGCTGTTTTACGAGCTCGCCACCGCCTTCGCCGACGCCCATGTTACCGAGCGAGCCGTAGCGGGTGTGTGAGTCGGAACCCAGAATCATGTTGCCGCACTTCGCCATCTGCTCACGCACATACTGGTGGATGACGGCCTGGTTAGCAGGCACGTAGATGCCACCATATTTCTTTGCAGCCGACAGGCCGAACACGTGGTCGTCTTCGTTGATGGTGCCGCCAACAGCGCAGAGCGAGTTGTGGCAGTTTGTCATGGCATAGGGAATGGGGAATTTCTCCAAGCCGCTAGCGCGGGCTGTCTGGATGATACCCACATAGGTGATGTCGTGAGATGCCATGGCGTCGAAGCGGATGCGCATCTTCTTACCCTTTGAGCCGTCTACGTCGTGTGCGCGCAGAATGCCGTAGGTAATGGTTTCTTCACGTGCTTCGTCGGGAGTGGGCAGGCCAGCACCCTCGGCAACGATTTCTTTTCCATTCAGGAGGTAAACTCCGTGTTTGATCAGTTCTACCATAATGTTTTTTTGTTATAGGATTTAGTGAATTTGATATTATTAGTCTTCGTTATTCCGATATAACGTTATATAATAACGTAATTATCGGGTCATTATTGCATTCGTAAAGATTGTTAGTGCAAGCATATCGGCACTGCCGCCTGGCGAGATGTTCTCGGCAGAGTAGCGGCGGTTCATGTCGTCGAGGGCATCCGTGCTGAAATGAGCGAGCATGTCGGCAGCTTCTGCCTTCACTCGGCTGGCCACTTCGGCTCCGCAGCGATGCAGGATGTTCGTGTCGTCGAGCTGACTCATGATGCGTAGCAGCGTCTTGTGGTGAGCGTATGGGTCGCCTTGCTGCTTGAGGTTGCGCAGGAAGGGCAGCCAGTCGCTGAAGAGTTGTTCGTAGCCTTCGCGAGCCATTGCCAGCGCTCCCTTCGCCTGATACTGACTGACGGCACGGCTGCCGTGCGTGCCTTGTGTGTCGGGGAAGGTCTGGGCAAGCTGTGCGATGGCCGACTGGAGGGAGGAGAGGGTGGGGCGTTCGGAGTGTTCTGAATCATCGGAGTGTTCAGAGTATTCAGAGTGTTCAGAGTATTCTGAGTGTTCGGAGTATTCTGAGTATTCAGAGTATTCAGAGTGCTCTGAAAGAGAACTGCCTGCTGCCACGATGGCCAGACCCATTGAGAAGAGGGCCCCGCGATGCGTGTTCACACCACCGGTTGCGGCGAGCATGGCGCGTTCTGCCTCGATGCCGATGGCGGAGATGACGGGGTGGGTGAGTGGCCCTTGCTGAGCGACTTGGGCGAGTTGCACAAAGTAGGGTCGCAGGGCATGAATGCTGCGTTGCATCAAGCGGTAGTCCATATCGGCGTGGGCTCCGCTGTCGTGCTGGTCGACGAGGCCGGGTTTCGGTGTAGTGTCGAGTTCCTGTTGCAGGGCATCGCAGGCCAGATGAGCAAGGAGATAGGGGATGGTGGTCGGTGGGACGAGCTTGGTTGCCTCGACAAAGATTCCTTGAGCCATCAGGCTGCGCACCGTGGTGGCACTAATGGGTGTTTGTTCTGTTTGCAATCGGGGAATCTCTTTCAAACGCAAGCCGTGCTTAGGCAGTTGTTCGGCCAATAGCTCGTTGTAGCGGCGAGTGAGCGCATCGGTGGGCTCAGAGCCCACAAAGCGAACCGTAGCTCCCAATGCAGGTGCGATGTGTCGGCAGAAGATGTCGATGTCGAGTAGCATCTGCGTGTCGGCGGCATCGCTGAGTTGCTTCAGGAAATAGGTAGGGAAGGTAGCGGCAGAGATGGCGTAGTCGCTGCCGGAAAGGACAGCCCCGTTTTTAGTTGAGAGTTCTTTCTCCGCTTCGCTCTGAAAGCGTCCCTTCGGGCCGAGCGGAGAGTTCTTTCTCCGCTTCGCTACGAAAGCGCCCCTGCGGGTCGAGCGGAGAGTTGAGAGTGACTGCTCTATCATCGCCTTGCGCTCAGCGTAAGGGAAGAGCGAGCGCTCCTCTTTCACGGGGATCACGTAAAGGTGATCCACCTGCTGGGCTGCTTGCTCGATAAGGTAGCGATGGCCAAGCGTGAAGGGGTTGGCATTCATGACGATGACGCCAGTTTTAGTGGAGAGAGGAGAGTGGAGAGGGGAGTGTGGAGAGGGGAGTGTGGAGAGAGAAATGTCATGCAAGTATTTCTTATAGTTCTCCATGCCATGTCCGTTCTCCATAAGGATGGCGAGCGGGGCCTCGCCGACAAGACGGAAGCCGAGGCTCTCGAACACCTGGCGGTTTTGCGGCTTTGTGAATACTTTCACCGAGTGATGGCCGCGCTGGGCAGCCTCACTGATGAGATGAGAAATGAGTCGGTTGGAAAGATGGGCATCGCGCAACTGTTCACTTACCGCGATGCACTTGATGATATCGCCCTGCAAGCCTCCGCCAGCCAGGATGTCATCGCCGTCGGGTTCTGTGACGATGGCATAATAGTCCACCTCATCGAGCCGCAACTGGTTGGTCTCGAGGAACCGTTCCACCTTTCGACGCCAAATCGGCATCGACATCGGAACACTATGGATTTCATAATCCACCATGCACATATTCGTCTACGATTTTCTCGATGCGGGCTTGCAGTTCTTCACGGCTATGGGTGTGGTTGCGCATGCAGTAGCGGGCCTCGCGCTCGCAGAGCAGGCAGCGACGCGGCTCGGCACCGATAGCTTGGCGCGAGACGGGAGTGCCCGTTGGGTCGATGACATCGATGTCGAAGAGCCGTCCCAGCGGATGCTCTTCCTCGATGCGGCAGGCCATGCGCTTGGCTTCGAGCAATGGCAGCTTGGTGAAGGCATAGGCTTCGAAACCTGTCTCGAGGTCGCGCTCCTCCATCCAAGAGAGATGGTCGAAAAACGTTGTCAGCAGCGCTTCGGTGGCGGCATGAGCCACCACAAGTGAAATGCGATTTCGCTTCACCGACCCTGGCATGATAACGGTCAGACATAGCAGCGTTTCATCAGGATGCTCGCTGAGGAGTTCCTGTTGCCGGTGCCATCGCTGATCGCGACTTGCCAAGAGTTGGTCAAGCGAAATCTTCATAGAGAGATATTGTGTTTACTCTACAATATTCTTGATGACGTCCATGACGGAGCCGTCGCGGTTCATCACCACGCCCACGACCTTATCGCCGAAGGGCAGCGGGTCGGGAGTGCCGATGATCGACTTCGCCTTGTCGCGCAGCTCATAGAGCTTCACAAGCTTCAGACCGGCAGCCTGCAGACGCTGTGCAATCTCCGGACGACGCGGGTTGACGGCAATGCCATATTCCGTGACGACGACGTCGACGGTGGAGCCCGGCGTGATGAGTGTTGTCACCTCGTCGACGATGCAAGGAATGCGGCCGCGCAGCAACGGACAAACGATAATCGACAAGGCTGCGTCGGCAGCGGTGTCGGGGTGTCCGCCGATGGCACCGCGGATGATACCGTCGGAACCCACGAGCACGTTCACATTGAAGTTCACGTCGACCTCCAGAGCCGAAAGAATCACGATGTCGAGATACTTCGTGGCAGCACCCGGCTCGTCGGCAGAGGCATATTCGTTAGCCGAGACGCCCTTGTGCAGCGGGTCGCGCATAATGGACTCTGCAGCCACCTTGTCGAACGACTGCACGTCGATGAGGCGCTCGATGAGTCCTTCCTCGTGCAGCTTCACCATGTGAGCGGTGATGCCGCCGAGAGCGAACGAAGCCTTGATGCCACGGTTGATCATTTCCTCGCGGATGTACTTCACGGCAGCCAGCGAGGCGCCGCCCGAACCCGTCTGAATGGAGAAGCCGTTGCGGAAGTAGCCGCTGTTGACGATGACCTTTGCTGCCTGCTTGGCGAGCAGGATGTCGCGTGGGTTCTTCGTGTCACGGATGGCACCCGACGAAATCTTCGACGAGTCGCCCACCGAATCAACTTCCACAACGAAGTCAACATTGTGCTCCGAGATGGCGTTCGGCGTGTTAGGATAGGGCACGAGATCGTCGGTGAGAATCACCACCTTGTCAGCATATTGAGCATCGGGCTTGGCATATCCCAGCGAGCCGCTGATAGACTTCGCATTCTGTGAGCGCGAGTAGCCACAGGCGTTGCCCGAGTAGTCGGATGACGATGCACCGAGGAAGGCGACATCGATGTGCAAGTCGCCATTGGCGATGGCCGAGCCACGACCGCCATGCGAACGGAAGATGACCGGCTCCTTCAGCAGACCGTGCGAGATTTCCTTTGCCAGGTCGCCGCGCAGACCACTGGTGGAGATGCGTGAGATGACACCATTCTTGATGTGCTCGATGAGTGGCTTGTGAACATCCTGCAGGCTCGATGCTGCAAGATGCAGATCCTTGAAGCCCATCTCAGCCAGCTTGTCGACCACCATATTCACCACCTTATCGCCAGCGCGGAAGTGGTGGTGGAACGAAATCGTCATGCCGTCCTTCAGTCCGCTGCGACGGATGGCCTCTTCCAGTGTGCAGAGTTTCGACTTATTATGTTGCATATCGGTGCGAGGAGTGATATCCTTCGAGCCACCTTCTTCCTGATAGACGGGCATGCCCATGCTTTGTGCGACAGCCTCAATCAGTCCTTTGCGATCTTTCAGTGTATTCATAATATTGAACCTTGATCTTTGAATCTTGAACTTTGAACTTTAAACCTTGTACTAAAGCACGTCCTCTTTCTTGAGCACGCCCGAGGCGATGGCCAGATCGATGGTGTGCTGAGCGCGGATGACAACGGGTTTGTCTACCATCTTGCCGTTCACGGCGATGACGCCCGAGCCCTTGGCCTCAGCCTCCTTGATGGCGGCCAGAATCTTCAGAGCCTTCTCGATGTCCTTCTGCTTCGGAGCGAACACCTCGTTGATGATTTCAATCTGACGCGGGTTGATAATCGACTTGCCGTCGAAGCCCAGAGCCTTGATGAGTTCCACCTCCCTACGGAAGGTATCCATGTCGTTCAGATTCGAGTACACTGTGTCCAGCGCGTCGATGCCGGCAGCGCGTGCAGCCACGACAATCATCTGGCGGGCCTGCAGCAGTTCAATGCCGAAGTTGGGGTTGTCGCCCTGTGTGCGCTGTGTCTTCAGGTTGGCGCAGTAGTCCTCAGCGCCGAGTGCGATACCCATCATGCGCTTCGAAGCTGTTGCGATGGGGTAGGCGTTAACGATGCCCAGTGCGCTCTCAATGGCAGCCATAATCTTCGTGCGGCCTACGCAGCCCAGCTCCGTCTCCCACTTCAGAATCTCTTCCTCCACCTCGCGCACCTCGTCGGCGGTTTCGGTCTTCGGCATACGGATGACGTCGACGCCGGCTTTCACCACGGCCTCCACGTCCTTCTTTCCGTAGGGAGTGTTCAGGGGGTTGATACGAACCACCATCTCGGTATCACCATAGTCGATGGTTTTCAGTGCGTTATACACCAGCAGGCGTGCGGCGTCCTTCTCGGCCATTGTCACCGAGTCTTCCAGATCAAGCATGATGGAATCAGGACCGTAGATGTGTGCGTCTGCCATCATTCCAGGATTGTTACCCGGAACGAACATCATAGTTCTTCTAAGTCTTTCCATGATATGTCTGTTTTCAATGATCGGTTGTTGATTATGCCCACACATCCTTACCCGTTGCGCGTACGGCAGCAGCTGTCACGCGGGCACGGATGGTGCAGTCGAGAGCACCTTTGTCGGTGGCCTTCACGCGAGCATCGTGGATGTCGAGTCCTTCGAGGGTTTCGGTGATTACTTTCTTGATTTGCTTGCCGAATTGGAAAGCCACAGTCGAGTCGAGATCTATCTGGAGACCCGGGGCATCGGCAGGTGAGATTTGAACGAGAATATCGCCGGATTCCAGTGTTCCGGCCATAGCTTCCTTCATTTCCATTGTGCTTTTTGTTTTGATAGTTATTGTTTACGGTTAAGGCCTACGGCCATTTCTGGTCATGGGTCGCTTTTCGAGTTAATAGATTCGGCTGCAAATTTAGGAGTTTTATTTCATACCCACAAATAAAAATAGGGAAATTATGCGCTGAAAGTGTAAAAAATGTTATAATGTTTTCTTTTCATCGGTTTTTTGTCTACCTTTGCTTTCATAAACATCTGTGGACATGGTAATAAATCGTAAGCTAAATACATTCATCCTGCTTCTCCTCGTGCTGCTCCCTTGTGTGTCGTGGGCGCAAGACGATGCTTTCAGTCTGTTAGGCGGAAGGCAGCAGAGGCACACTTCTTCCATCAATCGCAAAGCGCTCGTGCGTCGCCATAACCCCACCACTCACCACGTGGGGCGGCAGCAGTTCTTGATGGGTGAGAGCAATCTGTTTTTCCATGTCGACGCCACTGCCTTGCAGACCTTCGTTGCCGACCCGCAGCTGCCGCTTAACATCGGGTTGAACCTTCCCGACACCACGCGTCTCAGCCGTCTTGATATGTCGCTCGACCGCTGGAACGGCAAGGCCGAGAGCCGATTCCACTACGCTGGTCAGTACTACCATGTTGAGACCGTTTGCTCACCCATCTATAAATATGAAGACCAGATGGTGCGCCCCACCTATTCTACGCGCATCACCAGCGACACCGTCTTCGAAGTGGTGCTCACCCCCGCTCCGTACATGGAGCGGGCCAGCAAGGATGTGGATCAGACTGCCATGACGGTCACTTCGTTGAAACATCATGCGGCAGTACGCCTTCTCAACCTCAGTGGCGACGGCAATGTCTTTCAGTGGTTTGCGTTCACTTGGCGGGGCAATGCGTCGCTCAGGAAGCGCGGCAATCGCATCGTTTTGCGCTGTAAGGGCGATCAGGTCACCATCGAGGGACAGAAGAAGAAAAACTATTCGCTCGATATCACCATGTATAAGGTTCCGTCGATGCCTTCCGACTACTTCTTCAACCAAAAGAATATCGTGCCCTTCACCGATTTTGCCTTGCGTACGTCGACCGGGTGGAATAACTTCTGGACGGAGACGGGCATCGCCGATTTCTCTGCTGTAGGCAGTCCTGAGGCGCTGCAGATGGAACGAAAGCTCGTGGAAGCCCTCTACGACGTCGCCGCCCGCACACCCGCCGACTGGTGGCAGCAGGCGCCACTCACGCTCTATGGCTTTGCCAAACAGGTGGTGCCCGACATACGGCGCATCATCAAGGCAGATGCCGAGCAGCTGTGGCGGCGGCCGGAGCTCATTGCCACCGCCCTGCTTACGCTGCGTGCCTACACCCTGCCCGAGGTGGCAAAGCGCTTCTCGCTCACCAGCGAGGAAGTGGCGCAGCTGAAAACCACTGTGCTGAATGCCTTCTGCTTGCATGTGGCGAAGGCTGCCGACCTGCTCGCCTCCGGCGCAACCACTGCCCCCGACTGCCTCGACCGCGATGCACTATTGGCTGTAGCGAAGTGGTGGCAGGAGGAGACTGATAGGGTGAATGAGACACAAAGGCCCACCCCCAACCCGCCCTCCGTCGCGAATGGGGGATTCGCTCCCCTTGGTGGGGCCGCAGCCACATCGGTGGCAGCTCTGAAGACCCCAGTCGCCCAAAGGGAGGGGAGTTTAGATACCCTTCCTGCTGATAGTGTTTCGTTGTCAGTGCAATCCCTTCCTGCTGATAGCATACTGCCTTCCAAACTATTCAAACTCCCCTCTCCGTTGGGGGTAGGTTCTAGTATTGACTACCTTCTCTCTATCGCCGGCCGTTGTTGGCCCGACACGTGGAAAGTGTCAACTGAATACTTGCTTCCACTGCCGTAAGCACACCCAGACTTTTATTGAGGGGGCTACGTAGAATTTGCCCCTACATCTCATCCATTCATCTGCCTTAAAGCATCCTTTGACAATCAAGAAGGCATCCTTTGGCAAGCATGGAAGCATCCTTTTGTCAACACAGAGTCATGCTTTCATCAAGTAATATATGATATATTGCTAAGTAATATATGATATATTGGTCGGTAATATATGATATATTGGTCAGTAATATATGATATATTACTAAATAAAATAAGTTATTTTACTTCATGAAAGCATAGCTTTAGACCTGCCAGAGCATAGCTCCATGCTTATCAGAGCATTGCTTTGCGAGCATCAAGTCATGTCTTTGGGGGCGCTGAAGGCGTCTTCTATAGCATCGGCGAGAGATGTAGAAGCGAAAAAAGGGAATGAAATCTTTTGCGTTTCGCTCAACTTTTCGTCGCTCGGCGACGTCAGGAGACGCTTTCGTAGCGAAGCGGAGAAAGAACTTTAACTTCATGAAGTTAGGCTGCATCTCAACAATAAAAACAAAAAAAACGCTTTTTTGTTTTGTCGATTTGCACTAACTTTGCCGTAATTACGGCGAAGTTACTCCGTTTCGGCAAAAAAAGAAACGAGTTTCTTTGTTTTGCGCTCAACTTTTCGTAACTTTGTAGCCTGAAACAAAACATAAAGGAACATGAAAGATATCTGCTGCATCGGGCATCTGACCCGCGATAAAATCATCACACCCGAAAGCACCGTCTATATGGCAGGCGGTACGTCGTTCTATTTTGCAAACGCCCTGAACCGTTTGCCACAAGAGGTGTCGTTCCAACTCGTCACGAAGGTGGGCGAGGAGTCGATGCCTGAGATTGAGAAGATGCGCGACGCAGGCATCGACGTGCTCTGCTTCCCCAGTCGCCACTCGGTGTATTTCGAGAACAAATACGGTGCCGACACCAACCGTCGCACGCAGCGTGTGCTGGCGAAGGCCGACCCCTTTACATTAAAAGAGGTGGAGTCGTTGGAGGCGAAGGTGTTCCACCTGGGCTCGCTGCTTGCCGACGACTTCCCTGTTGAGGTAGTGGAGGCGCTCAGCCGCAAGGGACTCATCAGTATTGATGTGCAGGGATATCTGCGCAACGTGCAGGGTGAGAGCGTGCATGCCTGTCAGTGGGAGGGCAAGGAGAAAGTCCTTGCGATGACCGATATCTTGAAACTCAACGAATACGAGATGCAGGTCATCACCGACTCCAACGACCCGCACACCGTTGCCCGTAAGCTCAGCGACCTTGGCGTGCGCGAGGTGGTGCTGACGTTCGGCAACTACGGTTCGCTCATCTATAGCAACGGAGAGTTCGTTGAGATTCCTGCCTACAAGCCTCACCGCGTTGTCGACGCGACCGGTTGCGGCGACACCTATTCCGCCGGCTACCTCTATTGCCGTTCGCAGGGCATGAGTTGTAAGGAGAGTGGAAAGTTTGCTGCCGCCATGTGCACACTGAAGCTCGAGCAGCATGGACCCTTCTCGCGCACCATCGACGATGTGCGTAGCGTGATGCGCTAAGCCCCTGCCGCCTACCTGATAACGATTCTATTTCCTTCCAGCGTGATGTGACCGCTCTGCAGGCGGTTCAGAATTTCTATGGCATAGGCCGGCGTGCTCGTGCGCGGTATGATATAGCGCAGTCGGAGACGCAGCAGGTCGGTGTTATGACATTCTATCGTGAGATTATACGAGCAAGCCAGTTGTGTGATGATGTCGCCAAGGGTTTGCTCGTTGAAGTAGAAATAGCCGTCGCGCCAAGCGGTATAGGGGTCGGTATCGGCCTCTTCGATGCTGAGATGCTGCGATGCTGAGGCATTGAGGGTAGCCTTCTGCCCGGGTCGTAGCAACTGCTCCTTTTCATTATAGACTTTCACACCAACGCTTCCCTCGACGAGTACCACCTCGGTCTTGTCGGCTTGTGTGTCGATGTTGAATTCCGTACCGTAGTCGCTCACGATGCCGTGTTTCGTGCCAACGATGAAAGGCTGATTAGGACGGTGTGCAACACAGAAGTAAGCCTCGCCCTTGAGGGAGACGATGCGATGGTCGCCGACGAAGGCTTCTGGGTAGATGAGTTTCGAACCTGGTCGGAGATAGACGCGTGTGCCGTCGCTGAGTTTTACAAGCACGGAGTGTCCGTAGGGCACAGTAAGGGTGCTGGTGACGACCTGTTCAGATGCTGTCGTACCACCACCTACATTGACCACTTCGTCGGGAAGCGACTGCGTGTCGGCCGACGATGCCTCGGCGACGATGCGACTCACGCTTTGCGACAACGAGTCGGAGGAGGTAATGACTACTTCGTCGGCCATGTCGCTTGCCGATGCCTGCTGAGCCAGTTCGGCCTGTTGGGCGAGGAGGTTCTCCTCGGTGGTGTGTCGGGCAGGCCAGAGCAGGAAGAGTGCACCAGCGAAGAGTGCAGCGGCGGCGATGCCTGCAGTCCAATATAGATTTCTGCGACGAGCGCGATGGCGCTGTTGCAGTTTGTGAAGTGCCTTCTCAGCATCGGCTTGTTCGGCTAGTATGCTTTTTATCATCATCACATCCTGGCAGGCCTCGCGGAGGTCTGCATTGCTGTCGATCATCGCGAGTTGCTCGTCGGTAATGACATTTCCAGGCTGCATGATGTCTAATACTTCGTCGGTCATGATGTAATAATAACGTATAAGTTTTCAGATAAGGTACGTTTTTTAATTATTTTTTGCTGCAGGACACCTCTGGAGGGTGGAAACCCCGATGGACAGAGTGCCTTATGATGAGCGGCGGGCGTCGCGAATGAGGCGCAAGGCCTGCGTGATGTATTTCTTCACCGTGTTGGGCGAGATGTTCATCTCTTCTGCCACTTCGCGATATTGTTTGCCGTCGACGTAGCAAGCGGTGAAAATCTGACGGGTGTAGTCGGGCAGCGCTTCAAGGACTTTGCGTACAACCTGTTCGCGTTCGTGCAGTTCTGTCAGTTGGTCGGCGTGGTCGTAGCCTTCGGTGAGGCGAGCATACAGCTCTGCATGCCGACGATGGGTGGCATCGCGCCGCAGGTGGTCGATGCACTTGTTGCGCACGTTCTTGTAGAGAAAGGCTCGTGCTGCCTCGCGTTCGATGGCAGCGAAGTTTCGCCACACGTCCTCGAAGGCCGCGCACACGATATCCTCGCAGTCGGCTTCCCGTGAAAGGAAGCGTCGTGCGAAGCTGTGCAGCTCGGCATAGAGCATTCGGAACAGCTGTTCGAAATCGCCTTTTTCTGTCATGCGTGGCAGGTGTTGGTTTTGATTTTACAGTTTCTTGTGCCCGTATTTTGATAAAACTGCGGCAAAATTAACAAAAATCTGCGAAATTGTTAATATTTCATACCCGTTTTTTATGCATGTGCGTTATAATTATAGTTTCTAGTTTCAAGTTTATAGTTTCTAGTTTCGAGCGTCTGAACTGCGAAGACAAGACTTTTTCATTATATTAACCTAAAAACAAACGCTTATGGACAAAAAACGATGGACGACATTGTTGCTGTTGCTCTTCCTGGCGGTGTTCCCTGCACTGGCTCAGGGCGGCGACGTGACAATTAGTTGTCAAAATGAACCTTTGCAGAAGGCGCTGCGCCGGCTGGAAAGGGTGAGTAAGCAAAAAATCATGTTCACCTATGAGGACGTGGAAAACTACACCGTCACAGGACAGGTGAGGGATGTACCGTTTGAAGGTGCGTTGCAGATGCTGCTTGCCGGAAAGCCGTTCGAATACAAGGTCGACGGTAATCTTGTGACCATCAGCCGTGTGCAACAGCGCCCGCGTGGCGGCAACCGCGACATCACGGGTATGGTTGTCGACGACCAGGGCGAACCACTCATTGGTGCAACGATCACCAATGTGAAGAACGCCGGCGACCGTGAGTCGTTTACAGCCATTACCGACGTGAACGGACACTTCAAGCTGACGCTCTCGGGCGATGTCAGTCAGATAGAAGTGAACTACATCGGTTTCCAGCCGAAGATGGTCTACCTGAGCTCGGCGAGCAGCTACCGCGTGCAGCTTGTTCCCGATTCGAAAGCCATCGACGAAGTTGTCGTGACTGGTGTCTTCGAACGTAAGGCCAACACCTATACTGGTGCCGTGACCACGGTGAAAGGCGAAGAGCTGCTGAAGGTTGGTAACACCAATGTTCTGCAGTCGCTGAAGAACATCGACCCGTCGTTCATGCAGATTGAGAATCTGGCCGCGGGTTCAAACCCGAACGCATTGCCCGACTTCCAGATGCGCGGTGCATCGACGATTGCCAGTGTGCAGGGCGAATATGCGTCGAGTGCCAACCAGCCGCTGTTCATCCTCGATGGTTTCGAGACCGAACTGACGAAGATTCTCGACCTCGACATGAACCAGGTGGAGAGTGTCACCACGCTGAAGGATGCTACGGCCAAGGCCATCTACGGTTCGAAGGCCGCCAACGGTGTGATTGTCATCGAGACGAAGCGTCCCGAGAGCGGTCGCATGCGCGTGACCTATACCGGTTCGATGAGTCTGGAGGTTCCCGACCTGACGAGCTACGACCTGACCAATGCCGCCGAGAAGCTCGAGGTGGAGCGTCTGGCCGGTTTGTACACGAGCGACAATGCCGTTTCGCAGGTGCGACTCGACCAGAACTATACTGATCGCCTGCGCGAGATACTCGCCGGTGTGGATACCGACTGGCTGGCACAGCCCGTTCGCAACGGCTTCGGCCACAAGCACTCGCTCTATCTGGAGGGTGGCGACAAGGCCATGCAGTATGGTGTGAACCTAATGTATAATAGAATAGGTGGTGCAATGAAAGGCTCCGACCGCAACAACTTCTCCGGTGGCGTCACGCTGGCTTACCGTGTGAAGAACCTGCAGTTCCGCGACAAGCTCACCATAGACTATAACAACAGTCACAACTCGCCTTGGGGAACCTTCGACCAGTACTACCAGATGAATCCCTATAGCCGACTCTACGACGTGAACGGAAACCTCATCCAGAGCTATAGCTACATGAACAACTCCGGTGAGGCGGGAGCTTACTACAACCCCATCTATAACACCACGCTGAACACGTTCGACAAGACGGGCTATACCACCATTACGAACGACTTCTATCTGGAGTGGTACATCAACGAACAGTTGAAGTTCACCGGCCGTTTCGGCATCATCAACAAGCACTCCACAGGCGATGAGTTCAAGCCTGCCAACCACACCGACTTCCTGAACACCACCGATGTGTTCCGCAAGGGTTCCTACACCCAGATGAACGGAAACAACACCGACATCTCGGCCGACCTCGGCCTGCAGTGGTCGAAACAGTGGGATGAGCACTTGGTGTTTGTGAACGGACAGCTGTCGATGAGCGACAATAAGTATAACAGCACCTATCTCGTGGCCGAAGGCTTCCCCAACGACTTCATGGACGACATCAAGTTCGGTGTGCAATATGCGGAGAAGAGCAAGCCGTACGGCTCGGAAGGAATCTCGCGCAACTGCGGTGGACTGCTCTCGCTGAACTACTCGTTTGCCGAGCGCTACCTCTTTGATGCCAACTATCGCCTGATGGGTTCTTCCGAGGCCGGTAAGGACAACCGCTGGGGTTCGTTCTGGTCGGTGGGTGCCGGTTGGAACATCCACAACGAGGCATTCATGAAGAACGTCGCGTGGGTGAACCGTCTGAAGCTCCGTGCCTCTTATGGTTACACAGGCTCGCAGGGCTTCTCTTCTTACGACGCCATGCCCACCTTCGCCTATTATAGCAACCGTGCCTACGACGGCGGCATCGGTTCGTACATCACCCGTCTGGCTAACGAAATGCTGAAGTGGCAGGAGAAGTACGACACGAACTTCGGTCTCGACCTCGCACTGTTCAACAACCGCCTGTCGGGTCGTTTCGACTACTATGTGGCCCGCACGAAAGGTATGGTAACCAATGTCACGGTGCCCTACACAACTGGTTTCTCCACTTATGTGGCTAACCTCGGTGAAACGGAGAACAAGGGTGTGGAACTCTATTTGAACTATCGCGTCTACGACGGTGGCCGCAACTATGTGAATGTATTCGCTTCGGCTGCTCACAACGTGAACAAGCTGAAGAAGATCTCGAACTCGCTGCGTGCATGGAACGAGACGCAGGACGCCACAGCCATGGAGAACAAGACCACGGCTCCGCAGGTGAAATACTACGAGGGTTGCTCGATGAATGCCATCTGGGCAGTGCCTTCGCTCGGCATCGATCCGCAGACGGGTAAGGAAATCTTCGTGAAGCGCGACGGAAGCGTCACCTATGAATACGATATGAACGACCAGGTGGTCTGCGGTGATACGCAACCCAAGTGGAACGGCAACTTCGGCGTCAACGGCGAAATCAATGGTTGGGGCTGGAACGTCACTATGAACTATCGCTGGGGCGGACAAATGTATAACCAGACGCTTGTCGACAAGGTTGAGAATGCCCAGATGCAATATAACGTAGACCGTCGTGTGATGACCGACCGCTGGCAGAAACCCGGCGATGTAGCTCTCTACAAAAGCATCACCGACCTCACAACGACCTATCCTACTTCACGTTTCGTGCAGGACTACTCGCTGTTCACGCTGTCCTCGCTGACCGTTTACTACGACTTCCGCAACTGCAAGTTTGTGAAGAACTCTTTCCTTGAGCGCCTGAAAGTGAGCGCCTACACCAACGACCTGTTTGTCATCTCAAGCGTGAAGACCGAGCGTGGTACCAACTATCCGTTCGCCCGCACCTTCTCGCTGTCGGCACAGTTGACGTTCTAAACCCATTGATCATTGATAATTAACGATTGACACTTTTATGATTACTATGATATATAATAAGGTAAAGGCTGTTTCTGGTGTCTTGTTCCTGGTTACTGGTATCCTGCTCCTCACCTCCTGCAACGACTGGCTCGACGTAGAACCTAAGTCGCAAATCAAGGAGGAGAACCACTTCGACCGCGAGGGCGGCTACAAGGACCAGCTGACAGGCATCTACACCGCTATGACGGAACGCAGCATGTACGGACAGAACATGGGAATAGGCTTTGTGGAGGTGCTGTCGCACAGCTACGACGTAGACCCGAATGGCGAATGGCGCTATGCCAACGATTTCAACTACACCGAGAGGAGCTCGGAGAGCACCATCAAGGCCATCTGGTCGAGCACCTATACGTGCATTGCCAATGCCAATATCCTGCTGAGGAACATCGAGAAAGCCGATGAGAACATGTTCACCAGCCAGAACTACCACTACTACAAAGGTCAGGCCCTGGGTCTTCGTGCCTTCCTGCACTTCGACCTGATGCGCCTCTTCGCCTGTGCCCCGGCCATGGACAGCCATGCTCCCGGCGTGCCCTATGTCACGGAGTATGCCACCGATGTGGTTGCCCAGAAGACTGTTGGAGAGACCATGCAGCTCATTGTCAGCGACTTGCTTGCTGCGAAGGACGAACTGGTCTACGACACCTTGAACTTCGAGGACTACTATGGCAGCCCCTACTATCGTCTGCCCCGCAACTACTTCAACTACTATGCCTGCATAGCCACGCTGGCGAAGGCTTATCTATGGATGGGTGACACACAGAATGCGCTGAAGTATGCCAACGAACTCATCAACCACTACAACAGCCACGAGATGAGTCCGAGTTTCAGTTGGATTCACTACACGTCGATGCAGGCCACGAACCGCAATGAGCTCGACATGACCTTCTCGCCCGAGCATCTGTTCCACCTCACCATCAACGACTGGGAGGACATTGCCAACTACTATTTCACCAAGGACGGCGGCATCAACGTGCTTACACCCTCCGAGGCCACGGCGCAGAACATCTACGAGGTGGACATGGGCTATGGCAACGACTACCGCTATCTGAAAGGCTACGAAAAGGACGGAGAGAAACGCTACATGGCGAAGTTCTGGTACAATGCCGGCAGCACGTTCAATAACCTCTATCCGCTTCTGCGCATGTCGGAGGCCTGGTATATTGCTGCGGAATGCCAGAAGAGCAGTAACCCGAAGGCTGCCATTGCCCTGCTGAACGCCGTGCGCGAGAACCGCAACCTCAGTCTCTACCCGTTGGCCGAGACGCTCACCGCCGACCAGATTCAAGAGGAGATCTTCAAGGAGTATCGGAAGGAGTTCATCGGTGAACACGGTGAGCTGTTCTTCTACTACAAGCGTCTGAACAAGTCGGAAATCAAGGGTGCTGCTCCTCGTGGCAGCAAGGCGGTCTATGTGCTGCCCATCCCGAGCAACGACAAGGAGTTTGGTGGATATAGCAATTAGTTGAGAGTTTCTAGTTTATAGTTTCTAGTATATAAAGTTATGAATACAAAACATTTTTATAGCATACTCTGTGCCCTCGGCCTGCTCTGTGTGTTCTGCACTTCGTGCTCCAGCGATGAAGACTTCTTCTATCAGGACGAGCCGCGTGTGCGCCTTGTGGGCGACAAGATATGGGCAGTAGGCACTGACAGCGTGACATTCTCGTTCGTGGCCTATCCTGCCGACTTCACGCAGATGACCATCGATGTGGATGCAGAGATCATGGGCGAGACCGCCGACCGCGACCGCACGGTGAACCTCGTCGTCGACAATGCCCTCACAACCGCTTCGGCAAGCCAGTACACGGTGCCCACAACCGTCACCGTGCCTGCCGGACAGGCAAGGGGGACGTTCCCAGTGGTCATCAAGCGCGATGCCTCTCTTGAGAAGAAGGCCGTGCGCCTCTATCTGAAAGTGGGCGAGAGTGCCGACTTCAAGCCCGGTGTGAACGAGGAGAATCACATCGTGTTCATCTGGAGTGATGTGCTCTCACGTCCCACCAACTGGCCGGAGCTGGAACCATTCTTTGGTACGTATAGCAACGTAAAATACCGTTTCATGCTTGAGAACGCTGGTGGTGTGAGCGAGTTCTCCACCGACACGATGTCGTGGGCGCAGCTCAACAGTTTCCGCATTCGTTTCCAGAACGCACTGAACGACTACAATGCTGCTCATCCCGGCCATCCGCTGACCGATGAGAATGGCAATCTGGTGAGTTTCTAATTGATAATTAATCATTAACAATTGATAATTATGATTACAAAGCATTTTTATAGCATACTCGGTGCCCTCTGTCTGCTCTGCGCCCTCTGCGTCTCCTGCTCACAGGACGATGGCAACTACGACTACCTGCCTGACAGCGAGGTGAGCAAGATCGTGCTTGTTGTCGACTCGACGCGCACGCTGAATCCCTACGCCATCTATTCGATGTCGGCAGGCGATGAGATAGAGTATTTCCTGAAAGTGACCTACCCCCATCCCGAACGGCTGCGCTATAGCTGGTTTGTGCTGAAGAGCTACTATAACAGCTATCGTGCCGAGCAGATAGGTAATGCTATGGTTTATCCGCCAGCCGATACCATCTGCCACGAAAAGGACCTGAAGTGGACCTGCGACCTCACTCCCGGTACCTACCTTCTCTATTGCAAGGCCGAGGACCCCACCAATGGCCTGATGGGCTACTATAGCCTTGGCTCTTATCTGACCGTGGAGTCGAGTGGAACGAAGAGCGGACTCTATCTGCTCACCGAGCGTGAGGGACAGACCGACATTGAGGTGTTCACCTCCGACCTGATGCTCATCTACGGCGGACTGGAGTGCACGTATAAGTACTACAGCACCACGCAGGGCCACTACCTCGATGGCAAGCCTCGTTTCATCAAGGGCACCCACTCCGGTAAGACCTCGAAGAACTCCTACCTCGTGGCCACCGACAAGAACCTCTATCGTCTGAACGGTGAGGGTCTGGTGACGATGAACGACTGGAGCACGATGTTCTATACGACACCCGACGTGTATAATCCGCAGGCGAGCTTCTACTGCAACAACTGCGACTTCCTGCTGAACAATGGCAAGCTGCACGTCATCTATGCCAACCAGCCCAACGACATGAAGTTCTCGGAACCCATCGCTGGCGACTATGTGGCAGCACCCTTCCTGATGAAGAACACGCTGACCACTTGGCGTCCCGTGGAGGGTGCCATCGATGCCTGGCAGGTCATCTACGACGAGAAGAACCATCGCTTCCGTCCTTACTTCTCGGGTGCCTCGTCGGTGACCGCTTTCAAGAGCACAACCAGCGAAGCCTATGTCGATGCTAACAACGTGCCGGGCAATGTGAAGGCTGTGTTCCAGGGCGGTGGCAACTACACGTGTGTTATCACTTATATCGAGGGTAAGCCGTATCTGTACCGCTACTGCTTCTATAACGTTGTCGACAATGGCGATCTGTCGGCCGACGGTGCACGTTCCATCCTCGACCTCTCGGGTTGCGAGGACATCCAAAATGCCACCCTCTTTGCCTCGAACACCAGTGGCTTCGCCTTCTACTATGCCACTCCGAAGGGTGTGTTCTCGTTCTCGGCAAGTAGTGGTGAGACCACGTCGCACGAGGTCTATAAGTGTGAGGCTGGCGAGGAAATATCCTGCATCTATGCATGGGGTTCGGCCGGTGGCGGCTGGCCCACCAGCGACTGTGCCTTCTTCATCGGCGTTTGGAACGAGGGTAAGAAGGATGGTAAGCTCGTGCAGTATGAGGTGGACGTGAACTACGGCATTCCCAACTCCATGTGGGGTCCGATGTTCGGTGCTCCCGACAATCCTGTTGTCACAACGGGTTGGGGTAAGATTGTCGACATGACTTGCCTCGATGCGGAGTAGTTCGTTTAGTTTCTAGTTTTAAGTTTATAGTTTATAATGATGAATACCATAAAATCTCTCTTCAAGGCAGGTGTGCTGGGCTGCATTGTGGCAGCCTTCAGCGCCTGCAATGGCCAGAAAGGCTATGTGATTAACGGACAGGTGGAAGGGCTCGACGACGGCACAGTCGTTACGCTCGTCCCCATGAGCCACGACAACGACTCGGCGATTGCCGAGGCTACGGTGCAAGGTGGCAAGTTCCAACTCGTGGGTGTGGCCGACGAGCCCATCTGTGCACAGGTTCGCGTGAAAGACAACTGGGGTGGACCTTACGTGGTGTTGGAGAATGTGGAGATGAACCTGCAAGGAAAGATTGCCGATGTGCGCGAGGTTCCTGCCGGAAAGCTCTACAACTGGGAGGCAACGGTGACGGGTTCGCCGCTCACCGACAAGCTCGCCACGTTTGATGCCCGCCACGACTCGCTCGACATCCTGTATAAGGAGTATCAGGAGAAGTTTGCAGAAGTCTATCAGAAGATGCGCTCGCTGAAGGGTGCCGAGCTCGCTGCTTTCCAGCAGACCGACGAGTGCAAGGCGGCCATCGATGCCGAGAAGAACTTCTTCGACACCGTGGAAAGCACCATCATGGGCATGGTGAACGACAACAAGGATTCGTTCTGGGGTCCGCTGCTGCTGACGAAATACATGAACTACCTCGGTAAGGAGCAGGCCGACTATTACAACGGCTTGCCCGAGGACGTGAAGAACTCGTTCTACGGCAAGAAGATGCAGTTGGAGATTTGGCCCGAGCTGGCCATTGCCGATCAGGTGAAAGCCTTCAAGCTGAAGGGCGACGACGGCAAGGAGTACGATTTCGCCAAGCTTGCCGAGGGAAAGAAGTACGTGCTGCTCGACTTCTGGGCTTCCTGGTGTGGTCCTTGTCGCCGAGAGCTGCCCAATGTGAAGAAGGCCTATGCCGAGTTCAAGGACAAGGGCTTCGAGGTGGTGAGCATCTCCATCGACCAAAAGGAAGAAGACTGGCGCAAGGCATTGAAGGAAGAACAACTGCAGTGGCCGAACTTCCGCGACAACGCCGTGGCTGACCAGTTCAAGGTGAAGGCAGTGCCTACCGTCTACCTCTGCGATGCCAACGGCAACATCGTTGCTGCCAACGAAGAGTGTCGCGGCGAGGCTCTTGCCGCCAAGCTCAAGGAGTTGCTGAAGTAATAGGAGGCCTACCCCCAGCAGACCCACCCCCCTGCCCCTCCCATAAGGGAGGGGAGTAATTACTCTTCGCAATCAGAAGGGCATTCTACTCCCCTCCCTTATGGGAGGGGTAGGGGCGGGTCTTTTCCTTACGGGAGGGGTTGGGGGTGGGTTTTTGGTTTGTGGGTCTCTTAATCAATTTCCTCATCCGCCTCGTAGCCACCCATCTCGCGAATGGCGTTCTTCAGCATGGTGTGCTGGCGGTAGAGGTGGTTCACGGCTTCCTCGCCCACGGTGTAGTCGTGCATCGGGCTCTTCAGGAAGAAGCTCAGGAAGCGCTGTGTGCCACAGCGGCCGGCGCGGGCAGCGAGGTCAATGAGCAAGCAGAGGTCCAGGCAGACGGGAGCTGCGAGGATGCTGTCGCGGCAAAGGAAGTTAATCTTGATTTGCATCGGATAGCCCATCCATCCGCTGATGTCGATGTTATCCCACGACTCTTTGTTGTCGTTGCGCGGTGGATAGTAGTTGATGCGCACCTTATGATAATAGTCGCTGTAGAGGTCGGGTTGCTCGTCGGCCTTGAGAATCGTCTCGAGCGTGGAGAGCTTCGACACCTCCTTCGTGCGGAAGTTCTCGGGAACGTCGAGCACCAAGCCATCGCGGTTGCCCAGGATGTTGGTTGAGAACCAGCCGTCGAGTCCGAGGCAGCGTGTGCCGATGATTGGAGCGAAGCCACTCTTCACCAGCGTCTGTCCAGTCTTGAAGTCCTTGCCGGCGATAGGCATCTGCGTCTTCTCGGCCAGCTCCCACATGGCAGGAATGTCAACGGTGGTGTTCGGAGCGCCCATCACGAAGGGACAGCCCTCTGTAAGAGCGGCATAGGCATAGCACATCGACGGAGCGATATGCTCGTGGTCGTCGGCCTTCATGGCTGCTTCCAGGGCGCTGAGCGAGTAGTGCACCTGCTCGTTGATGGGCACGTAGATTTCCGTTGAGGCTGCCCAAAGCACGACGCAGCGGTCGCATTGCTTCTCAGCCTTGAATGTGCGGATGTCCTCGCGCAGCTGTTCCACCATCTCCCAACGAGTGGGCATCTCACCCTTTTTCGCGGGGTCGGCCGATGTCTTCACGTTGTCGCCGTCCAAGCGCTTTGCATAGTTCTTGTCGAAGGCAGCCTTCACAGGTACAATCTGCTCCAGTTCCTCACGCACGGGGTCGATGTCGCAGCGCTTCAGCACCTCTGCATACACTGCCGACTGATAAGCGTTCTGCGGATACACATCCCAGCATCCGAAGACGATGTCGTCGAGGCTGGCAATGGGCACGATGTCCTTGTAGTGTAGGTATTGCTTTTCCGCACCACGTCCTACGCGAATCTTGTCGTACTGTGTCATCGCACCGATGGGCTTTGTCAGTCCTTTGCGGGCCATGAGCACACCCGTCATGAAAGTTGTTGCTACTGCGCCGTTACCGACGATGAAAATTCCAAGTTTGCCGGTTGCCGGCTTTACTTTTGTTTGCGACATAGTTTTTGCGTTATTAAGTGAAATTGGCGCAAAGTTACACCTTTTTTTTTATACGTGCAACAAATTCGCGGAAATCGTCACAAAACCAAAACAATTTGTTATAAAATTTAATTGTTTTGTAACATTTTAATGTAAATGAAGCTGAAGCAAGGACCTTAGAGAGGTCACATGAGACCCTTTTGGGTCTTCCATTTGGCCGTTTTGTTCCATCTCTTGTATCGTTCCATCTTTTTGCTTGCAAAAAATTTGGTGGATTGTTGTTTTTTCACTACTTTTGCAGCAGAAAACCAAGAAGACATGAAAAGGACGAGCCATCGTGCACTCGTTTCACACAAATTTATGAATATCAAGGAGATTGATCATTTTCAATCCTGATATCCGTTTTCATCTGACCCATTGGCCAGGTGCAGCTACCGCTTGCATCCACATTATTTATTATTAATCTTAAACAATAAGAACCAACTATGGAATTACCATTTGCTGAAGCGTGGAAGATCAAGATGGTCGAACCACTGCGTAAGAGCACACGCGAGGAGAGAGAACAGTGGCTCCGCGAAGCCCACTACAACGTATTCATGCTGAAGGCCGAGCAGGTCTACATAGACTGCCTGACCGATTCGGGCACCGGCGCCATGAGCGACCGCCAGTGGTCGGCAATGATGCTTGGCGACGAGAGCTATGCCGGTGCCACGTCGTTCTATAAGTTCCAGGAGGTGGTGCAGCGCATCTTCGGATTCAAGTATGTCATCCCCACCCACCAGGGCCGTGCAGCTGAGAACGTGCTGTTCTCCTACTTGGTGAAGGAAGGCAATGTGGTGCCGGGCAATGCACACTTCGACACCACGAAGGGCCATATTGAATATCGCAAGGCTCGTGCCATCGACGTTACCATCGACGAGGCGAAGGACACGCAGCTGGAACTGCCGTTCAAGGGCAATGTGTCGCTGGAGAAGCTGGAGAAGGTGCTCCGCGAGAACGAGGGCAATGTGCCGTTCATGGTGCTTACGGTGACGAACAACACCGTTGGCGGTCAGCCGGTGTCGATGCAGAACATCCGCGAGACCTGCGCGCTCTGCCACAAGTACGGTGTGCCTGTTGTCATGGACTCCGCTCGCTTTGCCGAGAACTCCTATTTTATTAAGACGCGCGAGGAAGGCTATGCCGATAAGAGCATCAAGGAGATTGCTCGCGAGATGTATTCGTATGTCGACGCGATGACGATGTCGGCAAAGAAGGACGGTCTGGTGAACATGGGCGGCTTCATCGCCACGAACCGCGAAGACTGGTACGAGGGTGCTAAGCAGTTCTGCATCCCTTTCGAAGGCTTCCTTACCTATGGTGGTCTGAATGGTCGCGACCTGAATGCGCTGGCCGTAGGCCTTGACGAAAACACCGAGTTCCAGATGCTCGAGACGCGCATCCATCAGGTGCAGTATCTCGCCAAGAAGCTCGACGAGTATGGCATTCCCTATCAGCGTCCTGTGGGCGGTCATGCGCTGTTCATCGATGCTGACAAGGTGTTGTGCAATGTGCCGAAGGAGGAGTTTCCCGCTCAGACGCTCACCTGCGAGCTATACCTCGAGGCAGGCATCCGCGGTTGTGAGATTGGCTACATCCTCGCCGACCGCGATCCTGTGACACGTGAGAACCGCTTCGGTGGTCTCGACCTACTGCGTCTCTGCATCGCCCGCCGTGTGTATACGGACAATCACATGAACGTCATCGCTGCAGCTCTGAAGAACGTCTACGACCGCCGCAACGAAATCACCCGTGGCGTCGCCATCGAGTGGGAGGCTCCGCTCATGCGACACTTCACGGTGCAGTTGAAGAGGCTGTAAAAGAGACCTTCCCCAACAGACCCACCCCCCTGCCCCTCCCGTAAGGGAGGGGAGTGGATACTCTTTGCAAAGAGGAGTATAAGTTGATAATATACTTATCAAATAGATATTTGGGCCGATTATTCAAAAAAGTGAGACCTGCCTTGCTTCACGCAAGACAGGTCTCGTTGGTTTTTGTTATTACTTTCAGATTGCTTTTTAGTGCAGGTGATATCTCTTTATATAAATAAGAGCATTTTAACTCCCCTCCCCTCGGGAGGGGTTGGGGGTGGGTTTTAGCTGGGGGTTCTCCCCTCCCTAACGGGAGGGGTTGGGGGTGGGTCTCTCTTTACCTCTGCCTGATTCCCATGCGAGCCTCAACGACGTTCACGACGTAGTCGGCCAGCTTTTCGCACTCGTTGATGATGTCCATATAGATGGTTCCCACGGCGTAGGTATACTCGTGGTTGTTCACATCGATGATGTTCTGCGACTTCAGCTGAGCACGGAAGTTGTTGATTTCGTTCTCGATGTTGAATGTGCGGTTGACATCGTACGACTCCTTGCGGCCCGTCATCAGCTGGTTCATCTGCGTCAGCGCATTGTCGGTGAGCAACATCATCTGGTGCAGGTGGTCATACTGCTTGTCGGTGAAGTGGTCCTGCTTGCCCTGATACTTGCGAGAGATGGTGCGAGCAATGTTGTAGCAGGCGTCGCCAATAGACTCCAGCTCGGAAATCTCACGCAGCATGGCACGAATCTTTGCCTTCGTGTCATCGCTGAGGTGGGCATCGCTCACCTGGTCGAGATATTTGGCAATCTCAATCTCCATGTTGTCGGAGATGCCTTCATATTTCTCAATGCGTGAGAAGAGCTTATTGAAGTCCTCGCCACCCTTCTCACCTTTCTTCTTGCCGGTGTCGGAAGACGACTCGTTGAGCAGTTCCTGCACCATGCCGAACATGCGCTGCATACGCTCTGAGAACGACTGAATCTCCTTTTGTGCCTCGAGCACCGAGAGTTCCGGGGTCTTCATGAAGCCAGCCGTAATGAAGTGCAGGCGGAAGTCTTCCTCCTCGTCGAGCTTCTTCGGCTTGATCACCCAGCAGACAAACTTCTCAATCTGCGGGATAAACCAGATGAGAATGCTGGCATTAATGACGTTGAAGCACGAGTGGAAGGCGGCGAGCACGAAGTTCAGCTTCTCGTTGGAATTCATGTTTGCCATGTCCTTGCCCATGCTGGTGCCGACATAGTCGACGAGCCAAATCACGAAATCGATGAACCAGTGGAACACAAAGAGAATCCAGATGACACCGAAGATGTTGAAGAACATGTGGGCCAAGGCGGCTCGGCGTGCTTGCGTGTTGGCAGAGAGGGCTGCCAGATTAGAGGTGACGGTGGTTCCGATGTTCTCGCCCAGCACCAGCGCAATACCTTGATAGATGGGCATGGCACCCGTTGAGCAGAGTAGCATGGTGATAGCCATCACGGCGGCACTCGACTGTACGCAGAATGTCATCACACCACCCAGCAACAGGAAGATGATCGTGGTGGAGAACGCGTTAGGATCGAACGATGCGAAGAATGCCGTTACAGCGGGATTGTGACCCAGGTCCATATCGTTACCGGTGGCCTTGAGCGTGGTCAGACCCAGCAGCAAGAACGCCAGACCGAAGAGGAAGTCGCCCACGTAGCGGCGTTTCTTCATGTAGATGAGGATAATACCGATGAAGAAGGCTGGATAGACCACGCTCGAGATGTCGAACGAAGCACCCAGGGCCATGATCCAAGCCGTCAGCGTGGTACCGATGTTGGCACCCATAATCACTGAGATGGCTTGAGCCAGCGTGAGCAGTCCTGCGTTGACGAACGAGACTGTCATCACTGTCGTGGCGGTTGAAGACTGTACCGATGCCGTAACAACAGTACCTGTGAGCAGGCCGGTGAAACGGTTGGTAGTCATTGCTCCCAAGGCATGTCGCAGTTGCGGACCTGCCATTTTCTGCAAAGCCTCACTCATGGCCTTCATACCGAACATGAGCAATGCCAGCGATCCTAAAAGTTTGAGTACGATAAACATCCTGTGAAGAAGATTTGTGGGTGCAAAGTTACTGAAATTTTTCCTTAAAAGCGTGAAAAATGCCGATTTTTATTTCCCAATAGCTGAAATTTATTAAAAAAAAGCGCTGCAGAAGTAGAAATCGTTGCATAAAGTGATGATATTCAGAGTTTTTTTCTTATATTTGCATCATCATCAAACAACGAAAGCTAAGAATCCTTTATCTTGACTGAATCATGGAAAAGCTAGTAAAATTCAATTGTGTAAACAACGGCCAGACCATTGAGGTGCCTATTGGTACGACGCTCGAAGAGGCCTATGCCAAGACGGGTCTGCATATGGAGTACGGCCCTGTGGCAGTAAAGGTGAATAACAAGGTGGAGGCGATGCACTACTGTCTCTATCGGCCAAAGCAGGTGGAATACCTTGATATGAAGACGCCGACGGGTTCTCGAACCTATACGCGTACACTATTCTTTATACTCTGTAAGGCCGTCAGCGACCTGTTCCCCAAAGGGTCGGTGGTGATCGACATCCCCGTATCCAACGGCTATTACTGCAATCTGAAGATTGGGCGGAAGGTGACACCCGAAGATGCTGTCGCCCTGCGTGCCCGCATGCAGAAGATTGTTGACGACGATATTCCTATCATCCATCATGAGGAACTCACCGAGAATGCCATCAACGTGTTCCGCAAGCTGGGTGCTAACTCAAAAGTAAAGCTGCTGGAGACGCTCGGACAGCTCTATACAACGTATTATGACCTGGATGGCTACGTGGACTATTTCTATGGTGCACTGCTGCCACACACGGGACTGGTGACGTTGTTCGACCTCGTGCCGTACTACGATGGCCTGTTGTTGCGCATTCCGTCGACTTCTGATCCCTCGGTGCTCGGCGAACTGACGCGCCAGGACAAGATGTTCGAGATCTTCAAGGAGCACCACCGCTGGCAGAACATCCTTGGCATTGGCACGGTGGGCGCATTCAATAGTGCTGTGCAGAAGGGTATGGCAAGCGACATCGTGCATGTGTCGGAGGCTCTGCAGGAGAAGAAGATCGGTCGCATCGCCGATATGATTGCCGAACGGCCGGAAGTGCGCATGGTCCTCATCGCAGGTCCTTCGTCGAGTGGTAAGACCACCACCTGCAAGCGACTCTCCATACAACTCGTGACGAACGGCATCCGCCCCGTGCAGATCTCGCTCGACGACTACTTCGTGGACCGCGAACGGACGCCGCGCGACGAGAAGGGTGAGTTCGACTACGAATGCCTGCACGCCCTCGATGTGGAACTCATCAATAAGCAGTTCAAGGCTCTCTTCCGCGGTGATGAGGTGGAGCTGCCGCGCTATAACTTCCAGACGGGCCGGAGCGAGAAGAGTGGGAAGAAGCTGCGCCTGCGCCCTCGCGACATTCTCGTCGTGGAAGGCATCCACGCACTGAATCCTGAGCTGACGGCACAGATTCCCGAGGAGCAGAAGTTCCGTGTGTATGCCTCGGCGCTGACCACCATTCTGCTTGACACGCACAACTACATTCCCACCACCGACAACCGCCTGTTGCGCCGCATCATTCGTGATGTGAAGTATCGTGGCTGCTCGGCTCGCGACACCATTCATCGCTGGCCGTCGGTGCGTGCGGGCGAGAACAAATGGATATTCCCCTATCAGGAGAATGCTGACGCGATGTTCAACACCGCCATGATTTACGAGTTGGCCGTCATTCGCACACAGGCCGAGCCCGCCTTGGAGCAGGTGCACGAGAACTGCGAGGAATATGCTGAGGCCTACCGCCTTCGCAAGTTCCTGCGGTATTTCACACCGCTGCCCTTCGATGCCCTGCCGCCAACATCGCTTTTGCGCGAGTTCCTGGGTGGTAGCTCGTTCAATTATTAATATTAGGAATACCTAGGAAAACCTAGGACATCCTAGGACGCCCTAGGTATTCCTAGGAAATCCTTGATAAAATAATAAAAACCAACAATGAAAAAAAGAATCTTTCTCTTCCTGCTGCTGGCATTTACCGCCACCAGTGGCCTGCTGGCCAAGAAACAGCAAAAGCCGATTATCGTTGCCTACGTCGCCTCGTGGGGCTCACAGCGCATGCCCGATCCTACGCTGATGACCCACCTGAACTATGCGTTCGGTAAGGTCACCGACACATTCGACGGCATGACCATTCAGAACACCGACTTCCTGCGCAAGGTGATGAAGCTGAAGGAGCAGAATCCCGAACTGAAAATCATCCTTTCCATCGGTGGATGGACGGCAGGAAACTTCAGTGAGATGGCTGCCGACGCGCGTTGCCGAATGGGGTTTGCACAAGACTGTAAGAAGGCTGTCGACGAGTATGGCCTCGATGGCATCGACATCGACTGGGAGTATCCCTCCAGCAACGAAGCTGGAATCTCGGCATCGCCCGACGACATCGATAACTTCACGTTGCTCATGCGCGACCTGCGGCAGGTGCTCGGCAAGAAGACGCTGCTCACCATCGCCACCATTGCCGATGCAAAGTTCATCGACTTCCCTGCTTGCATCAAGTACTTGGACTTTGTGAACATCATGGCTTATGATGTGGCGAATCCGCCCAAGCATCACACCACGCTCTATCGTTCGTCGCTCTCTGGCCGAATCACCGTCGAGGAGGCTGTGCAAGCACACCTGAAAGCTGGTGTTCCCCGCCAGAAGCTCACACTTGGCATGCCCCTCTATGGACGCGGTGCCGGTAGCAACAAGGTGCTCGGCAGCTTTGTGAAGACAGGTGAGACAGGTGGAAAATACAAGCGCATGTGGGACGATGTGGGTAAGGTGCCTTATCTCGCTGGCGATGATGGCAAGCTCCTGTTGGCTTACGACAGCCCCGTTTCCCTCGCCTATAAGTGCCAATACATCAAGGAGCAAGGCCTCCTTGGCGCGATGTATTGGGAATGTACCGAGGACAACGACCTGCTGGAGGGCATGCGAGCCATCTGGTTGTATTTGAATAAGTAAAGAAGACCCACCCCCCTGCCCCTCCCGTAAGGGAGGGGAGTAATTACTCTTCGCAATCAGAAGGGCATTCTACTCCCCTCCCTTCACGGGAGGGGCAGGGGGGTGGGTCTCCTTCTTTACGGGAGGGGCAGGGGGGTGGGTCTGCTGGGCAGGAGGGATGGTTGTTTCTTTACAGTTTCTCCCCGAAGCACAAATCGCCACAGTCGCCGAAGCCGGGGACGATGTACTTCTGGGCATTCATGCCTGGGTCGATGGCGGCGCACCACAACGTGACATCGGAATCGCCAACGGCCTCTCTCACTACCTCAATGCCTTCTTCTGTGCCGATGACACAGGCAATGTGAACACTCTTCGGAGTGCCTGTTTTCAGGAATGCCTCGTAGGCAGCAGCCATAGAGCCACCCGTTGCTAGCATCGGATCGACGATGATGAGCGTCTTACCTTCCACCGAGGGTGAGGCGATATATTCGGTATGCACACCCACCTGCGTATGTTCGCGGTTGGTATACATCCGGAAGGCCGAGATGAAGGCATTGTCGGCATGGTCGAACACGCGGAGGAAACCCTGGTGGAACGGCAGTCCGGCACGAAGCACCGTAGCAACGACGATGTCGTCTTGTGGAAGTTGGATGTCGAGTTCGCCGAGTGGAGTGACGATACGTTGTGGGGCGTATTCGAGCGTCTTCGATATTTCGAAGGCCATGTACTCGCCGACGCGTTCGATGTTGTTACGGAAGAGCAGGCGGTTCTGCTGATAGCTGACATTGCGAAGCTCCGCCATGTAGCGGTTCATCACCGAGTTTTGTTCGTTCAGGTTAATGGTTTTCATGCTGCTATAATGGTTTATGTTCTTGATTTCTGGTCGCAAAGGTACGAATAAGTGAGCGAAATGCAAAAGATTTCATTCCTTTTTTTCGCTTCTACATCTCTCACCGATGCGATAGAAGACGCCTTCACCGCCCCCAAAGACATGACTTGATGCTCGCAAAGCAATGCTCTGATAAGCATGGAGCAATGCTCTGACAGGTCTAAAGCGATGCTTTCATGAAGTAAAATAACTTATTTTATTCAGTAATATATCATATATTACAAACCAATATATCATATATTACCGACCAATATATCATATATTACTGACCAATATATCATATATTACTTGATAAAAGCATGACTTTGTGTTGATAAAAGGATGCTTTTAGGCTTACCAAAGGATGCCTCCATGCTTGCCAAAGGATGCTTTTAGGCTTGCCAAAGGATGAGATGTAGGGACATACTTCATTTGCCCGACTTGCTCCAGCAACGCGGCACGCCGCGTCACTACATGAAAATGGTGTTCCTTGAATATAAGAATCGAAAGAGAGATTGCAGCATCAAGAAAAGAGACTGCGCGGGAATGGCGCAGTCTCTTTGGGTTTTTGCAAGGAATCCTTGCATCACGATGCATGTCGTGGATTCTTACTTTACGATGTACTTCGTAGTTTACTTACTTCACGATGACCTTCGTGGTTTTCACCGTGCCATCGCTGAGGCGAGTCTCCACGATGTTCAGACCGCGGCTGAGCGAACGCTGCTGGCGACCATCGGCGCTGAAGAAGCGCTGGCTGACAACGCTACCCTTGCTCTCGCTGATGCCCTCGATGCCTTCAGGAATCTCCTCGCTCTCGTAGAAGAGCTGGAAGTTGTCGAGCTTGAACCAGCCATGACCCGTCGAAGTGTCGGCGGTGCCGTCAGGATTGATGTTGCTTGTGCGGAAGCCCAGCTTGGCAGTTCCGTCCGTCACATAGAAGCGAACCTCCATCGGACGCAGCGTGTTGGTGTAAGGATCGTCCTGTGTGCAGGTGTAACCGGCATAGGTCAGGTGTCCTTCTGTCTTGTTGGCTTCTTGTGCATCCGTAGGCAGGTTCACGGCATGTTCCTCCTCGGTGCCGAACATCTGTACGCAGTCGTTGGCGAACAGGCGCTGCGTGGTGAGGCAGTTGCCGGCCCACTGGTACTGAACCATCACGTTTGCCGACAGCACATACGTGCCGTTGGGCAGTCCGGTGAGCGTCTGTGAGAGTTCCACATTGGGGATGTTACCATTCCAGATACCCCAGACGTGAGTGCCCTCCACATATTGTACGGTGATGGGATTACCCTCATCGTCGTAGAGACCGGCGAAGCTGATGTCGTCACCGCCGTTGATACCGCACCAGCCCACAGGAGGAGCCGATGTCTGCTTCTCATCGTTGATATACAGATCCCATCCTGCAGGAGGATTCGCAGAGCCGCTCGTGTCTACACCGCCTTGTGCCGAGAGGTCCTCGAAGCCCGGGTTCTTCATCAGGTTGGTGACATAGATGCCCACAGCCACACCCGAGAGCTTCAGCTCCAGGAATCCATCGTCGAGGCGCTTGATCATCGCGGCAATCTCCTCCTCGTTAGCAGTTGCTTCGGCATACATATCCTCAGCTTCCATAATCAGGTCGTTGAAAGCGCCGGCACCAGCATAGTTGCTATACTCGTACAGGTTATCGTAAGCCTGGTCGATGGCCTTTTGCAGGGTTTGATAAGCCTCTACCGACGACTTCACCTTCGGCATCATACCCATCAGTGCCTTAATGGCAGCCACAATCTCATCGGCGGAGCTGCTCTGGCCGCAAGTGGTTTTGTCGAGCAGGGCGGCTGTCTCGTCGAAGACTGCTTGCTGCAGCTGTTCTCTCAAGAGCTCGTCGAGTGCATTGCGGAAGTGCTCGTAAACGGCCAGGGCATCCTCCTGCACATAGCCTTCCTTCAAGATGCGGAAGTTATCGACCTTGAACCAGCCGTCGCCACCTGCACCATTGCTCTCTGTGCGGTTGGCAGCAGCGATGTTGCCATTGGTGCGCAGGCCGAAGGTGAGCGTGCCGTCGAAGACGAAAGCACGTACCGACATCTCCTGCAGCTCAGTATCGGTGACGGGTTCCTCAAGACCTTCGAAGCTCCAAACTTCCTGCGGGTCGAGCAGAGCCGTGTTATAGCCACCCTCCTGACTGAAGAACTTCACGTTCAGGTTACCGAAGATGCGCTGTGTGGTGCGACGCGAGCCATTGCCGTTGGCGCCGACCATCATGGCAGCCTGCACGATGTAGGTGCCCGTCTCCAGTCCGCTGATGGTCTGCGAGAGTTCAATCTCGGGAATACCCGAGTTCCAAATGCCATAGATCATCTGGCCGTCTTTCATGCCAGAGCCGTCAGCGTTGATGCCTGCCCAGCCATTGATGCCGTTAGCACGCAGGTCGTCGGCTGTCTGCACCTGGTTTCCTCTGATGTAGAGGTTCCAGCCTGCGGGTACGTCGGCCACGCTTGATGTGGTGTTGCCACCCTGCGAGGAGAGGTCCTCGAAACTCATGTTCTTGCCCAGGCGGGTGAGGTTGCCCTGACCCATGTCGTGGCGTGTCTGTGCTGCGTTAAGCTCTTCGAGTGCTGCCTCCAGCTCCTCAACGGTGTTCTTCGAGTTGAAGTCGGCAGTTGCCTTCTCGATAGCTGCCTGCAGGTCGGCATCGGGCTCGTCGGCAAGCACCTGTGAGGAAGCGGCAATCTGGTTGTAGAGATTCTGCTTGGCCTGCAGGATTGCCTTGGCGGCAGCAAGATCTTCGTCGCTCACTTCGCCCTTGTTATAGAAGGCGAGTGCGGCATCGAGACCACCTTGGAAGCCGGGCTTGAAAGTGTCGTCGCTGAGGGCGTTCATCTGGTTCTCGAAGTTGCAGAGTTCACCATAGAGCTCCAGAGCGTTCTTCATGGCCGGCAGTTCGTCGGGATCGGCAAAGGCCCAGAGTTCCGAGCGAGTGTCGAGGGGGATGCAGTGGTCGTTCTCGTCGAGCACCACATATTCATAACCGGCATCGTCGATTTCCTTTTTCACGCCACCCCATACATCGGGGAAGAAGCCACACGACGACTCCGAGCAGATGAGATACTGACCGCTGCCGTTCAAGTGAAGGGGAATGCCTTCCACGGCAGGATTTCCATGCTCGGCGCCGGGAATCACACGGTAGAATCCGTCGACCTCGGCGGGCTGCAAGTTGTAGTAGGCGGGATAGCCCAGCTTTGCGTTGAGGTTGTCGTTGGAGGGCTCGTGGAAACCCAGGTAGCTGGTTTCTTCCTCAGTGTAGGTAGTGCCGTCCTCCTCGTTGGTGTAAGTGTTTGTTGTGACGATGGAGAAGTACCACGTGCCGTTCTTTTCCTGATGGGCTGTGAAGGCATGGCTGGCAAACTGAGAGTCAGCATAGGGCAGCAGGTAGTAAGCGCCGTCCCAGCTGGTGCGCGAGAAGTAGTTGTTGGGATTTACGTAGCTCACGAGCACATACTTCCCTCCGTCAACGGGCGTCTTTCCCACTTTGGGGAAATCGATAGCCATTGCTGTGCTTGCTGTCATGAGTGCAACGAGCACGAGCAGTTGTCTGAAGTTGAATTTTTTCATAAGTTTTTGTTATTAATGGTTTATAATAAATAAAAGAGTAATATAGGTTGGTTTATTTGCTGCTTAGCGGCTGACAACACCTTCCTCGTTGAGGAACTGCTGCCAGAAGTCGGCAGTGTTGCCATTGTCGAAGGCTGTTCCTCCACACCACGGGGCCACGATGAGCCACGGTTTTGGCTGTGATGCTGAACAACACCACGTCATCGGCTTGCACCTTGCTGAACTTACTGCCAGCGATGTTGAGCACATCGCTCCACGAAGAGAAGGTTTTCGAACCTTCCCAAACCGTGGTGGTGGCAGCCTGCAGGTGCAAAGCCACGATGAGCAGTGAGAGACAAATCAGACGTTTCATACTTAAGGAGTGTAGGAGTGAGGGAGTGCAGGAGTGTAGGAGCGTAGAAGTGTGTGAGTGTAGTCAAATGTCCCTATTTCTTTGGGATGGTTATCTTGACTTCGCTGCCATCGTAGTTGACGGTCTGCGACTCACCTTCCTTGATGACGAGGGACGTTGTCTGCTGCACGTAATTGGTCAGTCGTATCTGCTTGTCGGGGAGGATGATCGTGAACTGGCGCTGCTTCAGCATGCCCGGGAAGCTGCCCTGGCGCTGGCCGATGGTGAGTGTGCGGGTGGCCTCGTCCCAAGTGAAGGGAATCGTTGAGAACTGTCCGCGCTCGTAGTTGTAGCCATCGCCCTCGTCCTCATAGAGGGTGAAAGTGCCGTCGGCGCCGGGATAGACGCAAACGGTGAGGTTGTCCCAAGCCTTCTCGCTGCTGTACTGTACTTCAGGGCCGAAGGGAATGATGCTACCAGCACGCACATAGACCGGCATATCGGTGATGGGCGTGGGACGCATGATGGTCTGTCCGCCTTCAAACTGTTCGCCGGTGAAGAAGTCATACCATTTAGCATTGACGGTTTGTCCATTCACGGTTTGCTCGTCTTTGGGCAGATAGACTCTCACGGGTGCTGCACCCTTGCGAACATCGGGATAGATTTCGTGTCCATGCTTATTTCTGTCAATCCATGTGTAGAGAGGATCGGTGACGGGTTTCACCAGCAGGGCGTGGCCGAACATATACTCATCGTTCAGACGGCGGGCACGCACATCGCTGGCGAAGTCCATCACCAGCGGACGCATCATCGATCCGCTCTGCTGCACCACCTCGCCAGCCATCGAATAGATGTAAGGCAACAGGCGATAGCGCAACTTCACGGCGTCGACCATTGCATCGTAAGCCCAGTCGCCCTTCTGGCCGAAGTTGTAGATTTCGCTGACCATCGGCGAGGAGCAGTGGTTGCGCATGAGCGGCATGAACGTGCCCCACTGCATCCAGCGTGTCTGCAGTTCCTGTGTAGCAGGGCTCTTCGGGTTGTTGTCGAAGTCCCAATAGAAGAAGCCGCCAAGGTCGGTATTCCAGAAGGGAATGCCGCAGAGCGAGAAGTTCAGTCCTGAAGGAATCTGGTTCTTCATGACTTGCCACGAGGCAGTGATGTCGCCGCTCCACGAGAAGGTGCCGTAGTGCTGCAGGCCAAACGTGCCGCTTCGTGTCATCTGAACAGAGCGCTTGCCCTTGTAGTTCTTATCCTTTTTGATTTTCTGATTCTCTACTGCGCGCTGGTGCTCATAGGTGCCGCGGTTGGTCATCAAGGGGAACGCGTTCTTCACCGACAGCCATGAGCCGTCGTAGGTCAGGTAGTTGTCGGTTTCTGCGGTCTCGTTGAAGTGGTCGGGCTCGGTGGAATCGGTCCACCAGGCATCGAAGCCCATCTCATAGAGGTGCGAGAGATACTTCCAATAGATGTCGCGAGCCTTGGGGTTGAAGGGATCGTAAGGCAGCACACCCTTGTTGCGAGGCCATGTGTCGAAGGGCAGTAGGGCACCAATCTTCTCCAATTCCTTGTAGGGTTCCGTCCACGAGCCGAAGCTTGCCCATATGCTGATCATCAGGTGGGCATTATTCTGGTGTACATACTTCACCATTTCCTCAGGACTCTTCAGGCGAGGCTCCAGACCTTTAGCCTTGTATTCGGCAGCCATCTTCTTCAGGTCGTCGGGCAGGTATTTCTCCCAAGCGGGGTCGCCTACTTTATTAATGTAATAAGGATTCATGAAACGCATGGCATTCCAGTTGGAGTCGCAGCCCCAATACTGCCAGTCCTGTACGATTCCATCGAGAGGAATCTGCAACTTGCGGTATTTGTCGAGCACCGAGGCGAGCTCGTCGCTGGTCTTATAGCGCTCGCGGCACTGCCAGTGGCCCAAAGTCCAGAGTGGGAACATCGTGGCCTGACCCGTCAGCTCACGGATGCCGGCAATGACACCGTCCTGTGTGCCGTCGCGGTAGATGAAGTAGTAGTCGATGCGCGGAGCCACCTCGCTGGTGAAAGCAGCTGTCACCTCTCCTTCGGCGCTCACTTCGCTTCTGCGTCCTCTTCCTCTCTGTGCGGGCATGTCAGGCTGCTTGGGGGCGAGACTCTTAAACCAGCTCTTACCGGCATTGTCCCAATAAATGCCATAGCCACGCGACGAGGTGAAGTAGGGGATGGCGATGTAGCCGTTGTGGTTCCATAGTTCCTTCTCTCGTCCACGCCAACTCATGGCATCGTCGCCCAGTTGTCCGAGTCCGTAGATATCCTCGTCGGCCTGCAGCAACCACTGTTGTCCGATGCGGAATTTCCCTGCATCAGGTCCGTTGGTGCGCTCCTCGAACGTCGGAGCCTCCATCTCGCGTAGCAGGACGTCGCCTTTTTGGTTCATAAACGTCACGAGACCCGTCTCGCCATCTATGCTCACCTTAATATTAGGATTCTGTGTTGAGCCTCCGGTGAGAATCACCGAGTAGCTCTTCTTCTGCGGAACGTTGCCATTGCCAGGATACTTCACGATGTGAACGATGTCATTGCTGAGATAGGTAGCTTGCACGGTCACGCCAGCCACATACTTTTTCTCGGCAGGACTTGCCTGCTTCTTCACTTTCGCTGCCCAGGTGCCAACGGCCACCAACAGGCAAAGCGCTGTCAAAAAGATTTTCTTGTAAGTCATATTCTTGTTTTCGTTTGATATTGATAATTCTGGGTGCAAAGTTACGGAAAAACACTGGACGGCTGCTAACACAAATGATGATTCGAAGAGCACAAATGTTGAAAAGTGGCTATTTTCCCGTTATTTCAGACGGTTTACAGCCAAATTCCTTCTGGAAGCATTTGCTGAAATAGCTCGTTGAGCTGAAGCCCGTTCGCTCGGCTACATCAGCTATCGAGAGGTTGCCTTGACGCAACATGTCGGCAGCGCGATGCAGACGGATGCTACGGATGAACACAACGGGCGACTGTTGCATCAGGGCGGTGAGTTTCTTGTAGAGGCCCGTGCGCTCCATGCAGAGATCGGCAGCCAACTGTTCAACACCATATTGTGGCGTGGACAGATGCTGTTCTACGAGTTGTGTGGCACGAGCCATGAATTCTTTCTCCTGCGCCGTGGGCTCGGCCTCCGTTTCTGCCTCCTGTTGCGACTCTGGTTCGCTCAGCACCACCATTGCGGCACTGTTCTCGTATTGGTTCACCTGCTCCACGAGATTCTGGATGCGAAGCAGCAGCATGGCCTCACGGTTCTTACGTTGTAGACGGCTGCGATAGAAGCGGAACAACAAGGCTATGGCCGACAGCAAAAGCAAACCATAGAGGACATAGGCTATGGGCGATTGCCACCAGGGTCGCTCAATGGTGAACGCAATGCGGCGTGTCTGGGCATTGTCCCAGTTTTTGGGATTGGTGGATGCCATTACCTCCAACGTGTAGTCGCCAGGCGAAAGACTCACCAACGGCAGGTAGAACACGCCTTTGTCGTCGACCAGATGAGCCACGGAGTCGGCCGACAGCGTGTGCCACTGGTCGTCGTCGCCCGTGAAGCGATAGCGATAGCAGGTGCTGCGGGGCCGCACATAATTCATCGTGGAGAATTGGAAAGCCAACGAGTTCTGGTTGTGGCGGAATGAGAGACGCTCGGCATAGGGTGGTGTGACGTCGAGCAACCGACGGCCGTCGTACTCCTTGTCCACCTGTAGCGGCTGTCCGTGCAGATAGATGGCCGTGAGGATGGGATATACCTCTATATCAATGGGTTGCGTGTCGAAGAGTCCCGATAGCGGCGACGTGTAGAGCACTCCGCTGTTGTAGGTGCCCAGCCAGATGCCGCCTTCACGGTCGAGGCGCACGGTGTTGATGCCCGTCGAGAGGACTGAGCCGTCGGGGAGCAGCAACTGCCGATGGGCCTCCTGCTCGCCCGTTTTGGGGTTGATGCGGAGGTAGCCGTCGGACGTCGTCAGGTAGAGCATGCCCGATGGAGTTGCCGTGAGCGTGTGCATGGATTTTGAATAGGTGAGCAACTGCTTCCACTGGTGCGATTGCGTGTCGAACGATAGCAGGATGGAACCCTTGGGACCTGTGCGAATCTGATAAAGGTAGCGGTCTTCGAAGCCTCCCACCACGAGCGATGTCCATATGTATTTCCAGGCGGTTTCATCATCGTAGGCTTTCGACTGATAGTCGATGTCGCCACGTTCGTTGAAGGCAACGATAGTCCCCGAGTCGAAAAAGGTGAAGAGATGCTTTCCGAAAGCCACTACATCCTGTAGCATGCCAGCTGTTGTAGGTAGGTTGAGCGCAAGTCCCGACCGTTGTCCAGAGAGCTGCCTACCCTGCAAGAGCCAGGTCTCGCCTCGCTCATCGATGAAGAAGTCGTCGTGCTTCCAGTTATCAATGGTCTCCTGACGCATGGTGCGCAGGTTCACACAGAACAGACGTCCCCATTGCTTCATCCACAAGCGGTCTTTGCTATCGGCAAAAAGATGTGTGGCTCCGTTGTATGCTGGCAGTGGCATCCAGCGGGTGGTGTCGATGCGAACCGATGTAAAACTCTGTCCGTCATAGACATCGATAGCTTGCTGTGTAACCACCACCATGCGTCCATCAGACAGCTGTAGCAATTGCAGCACACAATTGTCGCTCAGCCCGTTTTGCTGGCTGAGCGTGTAGTAGCTGCGCTCCTGCTCGGCGGCCCCGATGTTGAGGCAAGCCGTCATTGCTAATAGCAGCAGGAAGACATAATTCTTTGCAATGGCACGCATGGCATTGGCTTTTTGGTCGAACAGCACAGATGGCTGCCCTCATATTTTGCCCACAAAGATACAAAAAAAATAGAAAGCAGCGATAATTACACAACAAAAAAACCGAAGGAAAAGTAAACTTTTTGCTAACTCGGTGTGTCAATCGCAGAGGGGGAGAGCACATTTTTAAATTCTTTAACCTAAAAAGAGGGCTCAAAAATGAAATTAATCGAAAAACGGCAATCGAAAATCGCAAATTATTTGTAACTTTGCACCCGATTTATCAGACAAAGTAAATTTTACATTTAAAATAAACAAGCAATTATGGCAAAGTTAGATTTAACTCAGTATGGCATCACCGGTAGCACCGTGATCGCCCACAATCCTAGCTATGAGTTCCTCTTTGAGGAAGAGATGAAGCCTGAACTGACCGGCTATGACAAGGGTCAGCTCACCGAACTGGATGCCGTGAACGTGATGACCGGTATCTTCACTGGCCGTTCGCCTAAGGACAAGTACATCGTTGACGATCCCCAGAGCCATGATAAGGTATGGTGGACCACCGAGGAGTACAAGAACGACAACCACCCCATGAGCGAAGAGGTTTGGGCTAAGGTGAAGGAGATTGCCATCAAGGAGCTCTCCAACAAGGACCTTTATGTGGTAGACGCTTTCTGCGGCGCCAACGAGGCTACCCGTCTGGCCGTGCGCTTCATCGTGGAAGTTGCTTGGCAGGCTCACTTTGTGAAGAACATGTTCATCCAGCCCACCGCTGAGGAACTGGAGAACTTCGAGCCCAACTTCGTGATCTACAACGCTTCGAAGGCTAAGGTTGAGAACTTCGCCGAGCTGGGCATGCGCTCAGAGACTTGCGCAGCCTTCAACACCACCAGCCGTGAGCAGGTGATTATCAACACTTGGTACGGTGGTGAGATGAAGAAGGGTATGTTCTCGATGATGAACTACTACCTCCCGCTGCAGGGTATCGCTTCGATGCACTGCTCGGCTAACACCGATATGGAAGGTAAGAACACCGCTATCTTCTTCGGTCTCTCTGGAACTGGTAAGACCACGCTGTCTACCGACCCGAAGCGCTTGCTCATTGGTGACGACGAGCACGGTTGGGACGACGAGGGTGTGTTCAACTTCGAGGGTGGCTGCTATGCAAAGGTCATCAACCTTTCGAAGGAGAACGAGCCTGACATCTACAACGCTATCCGCCGCAACGCTCTGCTCGAGAACGTGACTGTTGATGCAGAAGGTAAGATCGACTTCGCTGATAAGAGCGTGACCGAGAACACCCGCGTCAGCTATCCTATCGAGCACATCGAGAAGATTGCCAAGAAGGTGAACGTGAAGAGCGCTGGTCCCGAGGCCAAGAACGTGATCTTCCTGAGCGCCGACGCATTTGGCGTGCTGCCTCCCGTGAGCATCCTGACTCCCGAGCAGACGAAGTACTACTTCCTCTCTGGCTTCACAGCAAAGCTCGCTGGTACAGAGCGTGGCATCACTGAGCCCACTCCGACCTTCTCGGCTTGCTTCGGCCAGGCATTCCTCGAGCTGCATCCCACCAAGTACGGTGAGGAACTCGTGAAGCGCATGGAGAAGAGCGGTGCCAAGGCTTATCTGGTGAACACCGGTTGGAACGGCACTGGCAAGCGCATCTCGATCCCCGACACACGTGGTATCATCGACGCTATCCTCGATGGTTCTATCCTGAAGGCTCCCACGAAGAAGATTCCGTTCTTCGACTTCGAGGTTCCCACCGAGCTGCCTAACGTGAATCCTGCTATTCTTGATCCTCGCGACACCTACGCTGACGCTGCTCAGTGGGAGGAGAAGGCCAAAGATCTGGCTGCTCGCTTCATCAAGAACTTCAAGAAGTACGAGGGCAACGAGGCCGGTAAGGCACTTGTCGCTGCAGGTCCGAAGCTTTAAACAAAGTAACTTCGTTACAAAGTAGCGAAATGATAAGGATTGCATTCTCGCAAAGGGAATGCAATCCTTTTTTTGTTGCATCATTCCTTGTATTCAAAAGCATAGCTCCCAACCTCCAAAAGCATAGCTTTCAGCTTCTAAAGTCAATGCTCTTGGCTTCTAAAGTCAATGCTTTCGGCTCCCAAAGTCAATGCTCTTGGCTTCTAAACTCAATGCTTTTAGCCCCCAAGAGCTATGCTCTAGGGGTTACAGAGCATAGCTCTGCATGCTACGGAGCATAGTTCTGTAACGTAAGGAGCATAGCCCTGTATGCTACGGAGCATAGCTCCTTGTCGCTTATGGGTTTGTTTTGGGGCGTAAGGGCTACAACCCACTTGACCTGTGTCAATAAAACAGGCGTTTTTGGGGAAAAGAGTTGAGAATAGTTTCGTAGTTCCGAAAATCGTCGTACCTTTGCATCGTGTTCGAGAGGAACACATTCCCAAAAGGTTTTCATTAGGTTAGTAGTTTGATAGATTTTAAGGTAAAGATTATGTTATTAGATTTTTTAATCTAAGAAACGAGGCTGGAGTCTGTGACAGATTCCAGCCTCATTTTGTATCAATAAACCTTAAAAAACGCTTTATTAATCAATAATTTGCATAATTAAATAGGAAAAAGGCGGTTTTTTTCCGTTTTTCTGATTAAATTTGCAGGCTGAAACAAGAGTAAAAGGAAAAAAGTACACATATAAGTATGAAAAAAGGACTCATAAACCTTGGATTGCTGCTGTCGGTGCTCACTGTGCTGACGGGCTGTCTGAGTAACGACGATACGGAAATTATCACCTACGACGACACGGCCATCATGACTTTCTCGCTGGGTACGATGACTCGCACCATTCATACCACGAGTTCAAAGGGCGAGGATAGCACCTACACGGCATCGGTGACGGGCACGAAGTATGCCTTTGCCATCGACCAGCAGCGCGGACTCATCTACAACGTGGACTCGCTGCCCGTGGGAACCAGGGTGAGCAACGTGCTCTGCAACATCACAACGAAGAATTCGGGCGTCGCCGTCATCAACCATCGCACGAAGGATGGGCTGAAGGATTCGCTGACGACCTATTCGAACACCGACTCGGTGGACTTCTCGAAGCCGGTCGAGGTGCGCGTCTATGCCAACTCGGGCATCGCCTATCGGAAATATACGGTGACGGTGAACGTGCATCAGCAGAACGGCGACGAGTTCTGCTGGACAAAGATGCTCGACGAGGAGCAGAGTTTTGCCAAGGCCGAACGCATGCGCATGCTGAGCGCTGGCTCAAAGCCTTTCGTGCTGATGCCGGCCTCCAACGGCTCCACCGCGGTTGTTGACCTGAAGCAGTTCCTTGCCGATCAGGACGAGCCCCTGTCGATGCTGTTTAGCGCAACGGCCTTCGACAACTCCGTGAGCAACGGCCGTACGCTTTATGTGCTGGAGAAGGAAAGCGGCAAACTGCACGCCATCAGTACCGATGCGTCAGGCAACACGACCTACGTCAGCCATGAAGGCTGCGAAACGGCTAACATCGACCGCCTCGTGGGTGCTTCCGAAAAAGAAATCTACGCGCTGAGCAAGCAAGGCACGCTGCTCGTCTCCACCGACGAATGCCTGTCGTGGCAGGAGGAGAGTCTTGATAGCGATGCCGCTCTGCTGCCCAAGCAGAACATCAACTGCACCGTTCATGCGCTGCGCACGAATAGTGATATGTCGCGCGTGGTGCTTGTTGGCTCTGTGCCGGGCAAGGAGTATGCTGTAGTGTGGATGAAGGTCGTCGACCGCGACGAACCTGGCGCAGGCCGTTGGATGCTCGTGGCCGATGGAACCACTTCGAGCAAGGGCCATGCGCTGCCCACAGGACAGGCTCAAAGCGTGCTTGCCTATGGCGACCTCGACCTGTCTTTCGGCTTCGATGCAGAAGGCGGTCTTGGCGATATCCTCCTGAGCAACGACGGCGGCATCAACTGGCAGGCTGACGATGCCTATGCTTGGCCTACCGATGCAGCAGCACAGAATGTGATTGCCGCAGCAGCCGACGACAGCAACTACCTCTGGGTGGTGCTTGGTGGCACGGGCCAGATCTGGCGCGGCAGGCTGAACCGCCTGGGATGGGAGGCAAAGTAGAAAGGTGACAAAGAAACAAAGTATCAAGATAACAGCGTAACAAGGTGTGGACGATGACAAGGCAAAGAATAAAAGGTAGCTATGTGGCGATGCGCCTCGTGGCTTGCGTGGCCTTGTGCGGCCTCACCACTGTTGCCCGTGCACAGACCGACCCGGAATATCTCATGGAGATTGGTGGTGGCGTTGGCACGATGGGCTATCTCGGTGACTTCAACGGCAAACTCACCGGCGACCTGCAGCCGATAGCATCCATCGTGATGCGTCGTCTGTTCAATCCCTTTGCTGGACTGAAGGTCTCGGCCTCGTGGGGAAAGCTGAAGGGTTCGTCGAAAGATGTCGACACCTACTATCCCGAGTATCGCCCTGACGACATCACACCGACGCACGACCCGCTGCCTTATCAGTTCAGTCACACGCTGGCCGATGCCTCGTGTGTGTTCGAATATAACTTCTGGCCCTATGGCACAGGCCGCGACTTTCGCGGAGCAAAGCGACTGACGCCGTTCATCTTCGGCGGCATTGGCGTTACCTATGTGTCGGGTGAGAAGAATGTCTTCACCGGCAATGTGCCGCTGGGACTTGGCGTGAAATATAAGATTGCCAGCCGCTTGAACCTCGGAGTGGAGTGGGCTGTGCACTTCTCGTTGAGCGATGAGCTCGACGGAGTGCGCGACCCTTACAACGTGAAGTCGAGCGGTGCCTTTAAGAATACCGACTGCTACCAGGCCTTGCAGGTCACGCTGACCTACAGTTTCAAGGCCCGCTGCAGCACATGTCATAACGCAGATGAAAATTGATATGAACATTCCACAACATATCGCCATCATCATGGATGGCAACGGGCGCTGGGCTGCCCAGCAGGGGAAACCTCGCAGCTACGGTCATCAGGCCGGCGTGGAAACCGTCAGACGCATCACCACCGAGTGTGTGCGCCTGGGAGTGAAGTACCTGACGCTCTATACGTTCTCCACCGAGAACTGGAACCGCCCCGCCGACGAGGTGTCGGCACTGATGGGACTGGTGCTCACGTCGCTCGAGGATGAGATCTTCATGAAGAACAACGTGCGCTTCCGTGTCATTGGCGACATGGGCCGACTGCCCGACGATGTGCAGCAGAAGCTGCGCGAGACGGAGGAGCACACTGCCCAGAACGACACGATGACGATGGTGGTGGCACTGAGCTACTCCAGCCGTTGGGAAATCACCGAGGCCGTCAAGAAGATTGTTACCGAGGTGCACGACATGGAGGAACAGCCCGAGAACATCCTGAAGAACTGGAAGACGGGTGGCATACGTGCCGAGGACATCACTGAGGAGACCATCTCACAGCATCTGGCAACCAACTTCATGCCCGATCCCGACCTACTCATCCGCACCGGTGGCGAGCTTCGCATCTCCAACTACCTGCTCTGGCAGATTGCTTACTCCGAGCTTTACTTCTGCGATACCTTCTGGCCCGACTTCAACGAGGAAGACCTGCATCGCGCCATTGAGAGCTATCAGCAGCGCCAGCGCCGCTACGGCAAGACTGAAGCCCAGGTGGAAGAGGAAACAGCAACTCCCGAACCTTCCCTCTAGGTCGGGGAGCCATTACCTTTTACAGAAAAAGACGAAAAAAGAAGATATGAAAACATGTAGTAAATACATACCAGCAAGACTGTTCTCTTCCTTCCGCATGGGAAAGGGCAGGGGATGGGTCTCTCTGTTTGTATCCCTTTTTGTTACTTTGAACGCGTTTGCTCAGGACGTCATAGAGTTTCCTGACATCTCCTATGCCGGCACACCACGCACGCTCGTGCTGGGAGGCATCAATGTCTCGGGCATGGATGGCTACGAGGACTATGCCCTCACGGGAATCTCGGGTCTGACCGTCGGTCAGGAGATTGAGGTGCCGGGCACACAGATCACCGACGCAGTGAAGCGCTATTGGCGTCACGGACTGTTCTCGAACGTGTCGATAGCCGCCGACTCCATCGTTGGCAACCGCATCTGGCTTCACATCACGTTGGCAGCTCGTCCGCGTGTGTCGGAAATCAACTACGTCGGTCTGAAGAAGTCGGAGCGTGAGGACATGGAGAAGAAGCTCGGTATGACACAGGGCATGAGCGTTCATCCGAACGTCATCGACCGTGCGAAGATTCTTGCCAAGAAGTATTTCGACGACAAGGGCTTCAAGAATGCCGACATCGAAATCCTGCAGCGCGAGGACGTATCGCAGCGAAATAGCGTCATCCTCGACGTGGTTGTCGACAAGAAGGAGAAGATGAAGGTGCGCAACATCTACATCGAAGGCAACAACGACCTGAGCGACAAGAAAATCAAGGGCGGTCTGTTCTCGAAGGGTGCCTTTGCAAAGACCCATGAGGCCGGTAAGCTGTCGTCGTTCCTCAAGGCGAAGAAGTTCACTCCCGAGCGCTGGAAGGAAGACAAGAAGAAGCTCATCGAGAAATACAATGAATACGGTTATCGCGATGCCGTTATCCTTGAGGACAGCGTGTGGAATGCCGATCCGAAGCATGTCAACGTTTACGTGAAGGTCGATGAAGGCCGGAAGTACTACATCCGTAACATCACATGGGTGGGCAACACGGTTTATCCTACCAATCGTGTAGGTAACGTAATGGGCCTGAGCGACATCCTCGACATGAAGAAGGGCGACGTCTACAACCAGAAGCACCTGAACAAGCGACTCACCGAGGACGAGGACGCTGTGGGTAATGCCTATTGGAACAACGGTTATCTGTTCTATCAGCTCGATCCTGTGGAAGTGAACGTCGTTGGCGATAGCATCGATTTGGAGATGCGTATCACCGAAGGACCGCAGGCTCACATCAGCCGTGTTCGCATCAATGGTAACGACCGCCTCTATGAGAACGTCATCCGTCGTGAGTTGCGTACAAAGCCCGGCGACCTGTTCTCGAAGGATGCCCTGATGCGTTCGGCTCGTGAACTCGCATCGATGGGACACTTCGACCCGGAGAAGGTCAATCCCGTGCCGAAGCCCAATCGCGACGACGGAACGGTCGACATCGATTGGAATCTGGAACAGAAGTCGAATGACCAGGTGGAGTTTTCGCTTGGTTGGGGACAGACGGGTGTCATCGGACGTGTTGGCTTGAAGCTCAACAACTTCTCGATGGCCAACCTCTTCCGCAAGAATCGCGAGCACAGAGGTATCATGCCCATCGGCGATGGCGAGACGCTCGGCATCAACTTCCAAACCAACGGCCGCTACTACAAGTCGCTCAACACGAGCTATAGCACCAACTGGTTCGGAAACAAGCGACCCATACAGTTCTCCGTGGGTGCTTTCTACTCAAAACAGAGCGATGTCTCTAACACCTATTATAATAGTGCGTACATGAACAACTACATGGCTTACCTCTATGGTAACAACAGCTACTATTATAATAACTATGAGAGCTACTACGACCCCGACAAGTACATCAAACTCTATGGTGCTTCGCTTGGATGGGGTAAGCGCCTGCGCTGGCCCGACGACTATTTCATGCTGTCTGCACAGCTTGCCTTCACGCGCTATTCGCTGAAGAACTGGTCGTACTTCGCCATCATGAGCAATGGTAACTCCAATAACCTCAACCTCACGGTGTCACTCAGCCGTGCCTCTACCGATAACCAACTCTTCCCGCGTCGCGGTTCGGAGTTTGCTGCATCGGTGCAGATCACTCCGCCTTGGTCGCTCTGGGACGGCAAGGACTATGAGCATCTGGCCAACGACTACAAGTCGGCCACCTACTCACAGGAGCAGCAGGAGAAGTATCGCTGGATTGAGTATCACAAGTGGAAGTTCAAGGCCCGCACCTTCACGGCGCTCACCAGTGCCAATAAGTGCTTCGTGCTGATGACGCGTGTGGAACTGGGCATCCTGGGTTCCTACAACAAGTTCAAGAAGTCACCCTTTGAGACGTTCTATGTCGGTGGTGACGGTATGAGCGGCTACAGCTACGGCTACGCCGAGGAAACCATTGGCCTGCGCGGTTATGAGAACGGCTCCATCTCGAACACTGCAGCCTACGAGGCAGGTACGAGCAGCTACTACAATGCATATGCCTACGACCGCTTCACGCTTGAGCTGCGCTACCCGTTCATGCTCGGCAACACCACCATCTACGGACTTACCTTCCTCGAGGGTGGTAATGCATGGGCCGATACGAAGAAGTTCAATCCCTTCGAGTTGAAGCGTTCGGCAGGTGTCGGCGTTCGCATCTTCCTGCCGATGGTGGGTCTGATGGGTATCGACTGGGCTTATGGCTTCGACAAGGTCTACTCTAACGGCGGTATGAAGAAGGGCGGCTCGCAGTTCCACTTTATCCTCGGACAGGAGTTCTAGGCGCTTCGCGCAGTTCAAATGGTTTAATGCTGCACGCAGCGGTTCAAGTGGTTCAAAACGTTAAATAAATAAAACGCAACGCAACTTTTTCTGTTTTCAACAGTCATACGAATTAGTTAAAACCCTATAATCATAAAAATGGAGGTAATGAAAATGAAGAAACTGATGATGATAGCCCTCTTTGCAGTGGCTTCGCTGACAGCCAGCGCCCAGAAATTCGCGCTGCTCGACATGGAATATATTCTGAAGAACATCCCCGCCTACGAGCGTGCCAACGAACAACTCAACCAAGTGTCGAAGAAGTGGCAGGCCGAGGTGGAGGCTCTCAACACAGAGGCACAGACCATGTATAAGAACTACCAGAACGAGGTGGTGTTCCTCTCACAGGAGCAGAAGAAAGACAAGCAGGATGCCATCATGCAGAAGGAGAAGGAAGCCAGCGACCTGAAGCGCAAGTACTTCGGACCGGAAGGCGAACTCTTCAAAAAGCGTGAGAGCCTGATGTCGCCCATTCAGGAGGAAATCTACAACACCGTGAAGGAAATCTCCGAGATGCGCGGCTACAGCTTGGTACTCGACCGTGCCAGCGAGGCTGCCGGCATCATCTTCGGTTCGCCTTCGGTCGACATTTCTAACGAAGTGCTTCAGAAACTCGGCTACGGACAATAATGTTCCAAAGTGACATGACAATAAAGTAACAATAACAAAACAAACAAAACAAAACGAAATGAAAAAGATCTTTTTAGCATTGATGCTGCTGGCTCCGATGGCCATGCAGGCACAGAAAATCGGATGTGTTGACTATGACGCAGTAGCTCAGAACCTGCCTGAATATGCAAAGGCTCAGGGCGACTTGCAGGCTCTCGCCAAGCAGAAGGACAATGAACTTCAGGAGATGTTCACCGAGTTCCAGCGCAAGGCTGACGAGTACGACAAGACCAAGTCGACCATGAACGCCACGAAGCAGCAGGAGACCGAGCAGGCCTTGATGGAGCTGCAGCAGAAGATTCAGCAGGCTCGCCAGGATGCAGAGCAGGAACTCGCCAAGGCTCAGCAGGAGAAGCTTACTCCCATCCAGTCGAAGGTTGCCAAGGCCATCGAGAACGTGGGCAACAACGGCAAGTATTCGCTCATCGTCATGAAAGGCTCGATGCCCTTCATCAGCTCTACACTTGTCACCGACGTCACCAGCGAGTGCAAGACCGAGGTGCTGAAGTTGAAGTAAAATAGTCTATTAATAGATTGAAAGGGTATAAAGGGTCGCAAAGCCCTTTATACCCTCATATTCACGTTATGCGCAAAACGATTCAAAAGTTCTTCCTGCTGGCCCTGCTGGCAGTTTTCGCCTTGCCCATGCAGGCTCAGAATGAAGGTGCCGAAGCAGCCGATACGGTGGGAGAAAAGGATATTCCAACGGCTCTTTTCGGTTTCTTCAGTTACAGTGAAGTACTCGAGGCAATGCCCGACATGACTTTGCTGAAGAAGAAGATGGCCGACCAGCGCAGCCAATATGAGGCTGAGCTGAAGCGTGCCGAAGAGGAATTCAACAGGAAATATGAGGAGTTCCTTGAAGGTCAGCGCCAGTTTGCACCGTCTATCTATAAGAAGCGTCAGGCCGAGCTCACTGATTTGATGGAGCGTAATATGGCTTTCAAGGCTGAGGCACAGAAGCAGTTGCAAGAGGCTGAGCAGGCAGCGATGGCTCCGTTGAAGGCAAAACTTGCGGCAGCCGTTGCCAAGGTTGCTAAGCAGATGAGCCTGGCCTTCGTGCTGAACACCGACGGCGATGCTGTTCCCTACGTGGATCCAGTCTTGGGTACCGACATCACCGCAGCTGTAAAAGCCGCGCTGAAATAACCTCAACGTCTCCGCTCGAACTTGTTCGCTTTCGTAGCTTTGTAGAGAAAGAGCTTCTCAACCTCTCAACTTCTCAACCTCTCAACTCCTTAACCCCTTGGGCCCCATTGGAATATTCGATTCTGGCTATGGCGGACTGACCATCCTTGAAGGCATCCGCAAGCTCATGCCCCAGTACGACTATCTGTACTTGGGCGATAATGCGCGTGCTCCCTACGGAGGGCGCTCTTTCGATGTGGTCTACGAGTACACCCGGCAGGCTGTTGGGAAACTTTTCTCAATGGGTTGTCCATTGGTTATCCTGGGTTGTAACACCGCATCGGCGAAGGCGCTGCGCAGTATTCAGCAGAACGACCTGCCTCATTGGAACAGTCCCGAGTCGTCACTCTATTCTCCATCAGCATCTCCACGGCGCGTGTTGGGTGTCATTCGTCCGACAGCTGAGGTCATTGGCTCACTCACAAAGAGCCGCCATGTGGGCTTACTGGCCACCGAGGGCACCGTTCGAAGCGAGAGTTATAAGCTTGAAATCCAGAAACTCTTCCCCGATATCGTGGTGAGTGGTGTGGCATGTCCGCTGTGGGCACCCATCGTTGAGGCTGGCGAAGCCGCCTCGCCTGGTGCCGACTACTTCGTTAAGAAACGCATCGACCAGCTGTTGGCAAAAGACCCGCTCATCGATGCCATCATCCTTGGCTGCACCCACTATCCTCTACTCCTGCCGAAGATTGAGGCCAATGTGCCGGAGGGCGTGCGCATCGTGTCGCAAGGCCATTATGTCGGAACCAGTCTGCAGGAGTATCTGCAGCGCCATCCCGACATGCAAGCCCGCTGCTCGCTAGGCGCTACGGTTCGCTATCTCACCACCGAGAGTCCCGACCGCTTCCAGGAAACGGCCAGCATCTTCCTCCACGACGGACCCGTCGAGGCACAACACATAGTTTTGGGGTAAGTTTATCCTTTTTCCTCCCCTGTCAATCCTTACAATTATTTTTCCAACTTCAACTGGAAGGGCACCAGTGGCAGTCCTTCCAGCGAGAAAGCATTGGCTCGAAGGGGATTGTTCTTCCAGGCATAGCGAATTGTTGCCGGAGCGTCAACGGGTGAGGTGATGACAATTCGATTGCCATCGGCGCGAGCCTGAGCAGACATAAAGCGGCCGTCGGCAGCTGCAACCTCAAATTCGTTGAGTCCATCTGCAACGGGTCGAAGCGGCTGGTCGAGCGTCAACACGATGTCGCCGCCTTCTATGGTTGCGCTAACCGGCTCGGGTGAAAGCTGTGTCTTCGGATGCCAAAGCATGCGATCGAAGCCGCGAGCCACGCGCTGTGCCACCTCCCACTTACGTAGCGGATGAATGTCGACGGTCTCGCCAAGGTCGATGATGCAGGCCAGTTCAGCATTCGGGTCTTCTTTCGCCACGATGCGTTGTGCCTCGCGCAAAGCTGCCCAACCGCTTTCCTGCGGTCTGTCGCTGGGCTCCATGTAGTTCGCCAGCTGCACAATGACAAACGGCATCTTCTGGTTTTGCCAGCGATCGCGCCAGCAACCCATCATCTTACGCAGATAGTCGGCATAGGGAGCTGGATTTCCTGCATTCGACTCACCTTGATACCACACCACGCCTGAGAGTGCATAGGGTGCCAGTGGGTGCAGTACGGCATTATAAAGAGTGGTGGGAAGATTCTGCAGCGACACATCGGCACTGGGACACGACGGCATCTGAACACCTGCATGATGCTTCCACTCGGTGCTCAATGGGATGATGTCGGCAGGCATCGGATTCTGACTGAAGCGGTCTTCGCCAAAGGCGAGAAGATACGGTTTCTCCTTGATGAAATGCACCATGCCGTATTTGTTCACGAAACGAATGGTGATGACGTTATCGCCTTCTTGCAACAAACCTTCCGGAATGTCATAGCGGCGTGGCGGATACTGATAGCCCGTGTGGCCAACCTGCTTACCGTTCACATAAGTAAAATCCTGATCGAAGAGCGTGCCAAGCAGCAGTCGTGCCGGTTGTCCGGCATGTGCCTTGTCAATCTGTATGTGCTGGCGAAGCCATGTGGTGCCGATGCCTCGCCAACCCCACTTATACTGATCGATGGTTTCCCAATCGGAGTCGTCGAGGTCGGTAGCGGTGAAGAACGTTTCCTTCTCGTTGAGCATCGCGTTCCACCGCCGGTCGGCGAATTGGTTGGCGCGCATTTGGGTCCTTACGTAGTCGTCATCCTGATAGAGTCGTGTTTTCTCCACGAGCATCGGATAGTCGCGCTGCAGCGAGTCTGCAGAAATCCATGCCTCGATGGGCGTGCCACCCCAGCTGTTCACGATGATGCCTTGCGGCACATTGTTCTTCTCGAACATCTCGCGACCAAGGAAATAGCCTACTGCCGAGAACAGCCAGGCATTCTGCTTGTTCACGGGTTTCCAGTTGATGGCTGTCTGGCGGATGTCGTTCTTCGGTCCATGCGTGTCGGTTTCGTTCTGCACACGGAACAAGCGAATGCGGTCGTTGGAGTAGCTGTCGATGTCTTTTGTGTACCAAGGGTAGACACGCTCGATGGTCACATCGATGTTCGACTGTCCGCTGAGGAGCCACACATCGCCTACGAGCACGTCGCTGAGCACGATGGGCTCACCCGTCTCGCCCTCAGGGCTGCGAGATGCCACCTGCAACTCATAGGGTCCGCCCGCCTTCTGTGCCGGCAGCGTCACCTGCCAGCGACCATTGGCGTCGGCCGTTGCCGTATAGGTTTTCTTCTTGAACGTCACAACCACCGTCTCACCGGCATCGGCCTGTCCCCACACGGGTACGGGCTGGTTGCGTTGCACGACCATTCCTGACTGGAATAACTGTGGCAGCACCACTTTTGCTTGTGCTGCCCAAGCGCATAGGAGCGCGAACGAAAAGGCAAATAGTTTCTTCATATCAACCGCAAATATACTCATTTCCATCGAGAAAAACCCCGATGCAGAGAGGGTTTCTTGAGAAATGAAACATTTTGAAAAGCATCTGTTACAATTTGTGATACGGAAATGCGGCAAAATTATTAATTTTGCATCTTGGAAAATATGTGCCTACGCATGCAAAACAGAAACAACTTAAACAACATCATCAATATGACAGAAACAATCGAACAAAAAGGCTTCTACAAGCTTTCGTGGCTCCAGCGCATCGGCTTCGGCTCTGGCGACTTGGCGCAGAACCTCATCTTCCAAACAGTAGCATGCTACTTGATGATCTATCTCACAACAGTATTGAAGATCAATCCCGCCTTTGTCAGCGGACTGATCCTTACTGTTCGACTCATTGACTGTTTTTGGAGTCCTATTGTAGGGCGCTACATCGACAATCGCAACCCGAAGTTAGGCAAGTATCGTACTTACCTTCTCTATGGTGGTATTCCTCTCACCGTTGCCGCTTGCTTGTTGATGCTTCCGCAGGTAGCTACATGGTCTATGGCGATGAAGATGATCTATGCTACAGTCAGCTATACTGTTCTGAGCATGATCTATTCGGTCGTGAACATACCATATGGCTCCATCATGGCAAGTATGACCCGCGACAACGATGAAGTGCTTATCCTTACTTCCACACGTATGGTCTGTGCCAATATCGGTCAGATTGTTGTTCAGGCAGGCTTCCCCATCGGCCTCGCCATGTGTGTTCACACGGCCATTGACTGGAATCAGGCCACCTTCATGGCCATTGGAACGATTCCCGCATTCATCATCTTGCCTTTGATGCCCGTGTTGAAGAAGTGGCTGGGCAAGAAGGGACTTTACTATACACTCCTCGCTATCGGCCTGGTAGGATTCGCCATCTTGTTCACCATTGGTAAGTTCTTCGATGTTGCTGGTCTTAACACGCTGGTTCAGACCTCAAAGGTGATGACGGGAGTTGGCTTGCTCGTCGGTTCTCTGATGTGGGCATTGGTTCCTGAAGTCATCACCGAGGCAGAGTATCGTACGGGAAACAGACCTGCAGCCACCGTGAATGCACTTGCCGGTGTAGCCTTTAAGGCTGGTTTCTCTATTGCCGGTTGGATCACTCCGTTGGTAATGGGAATGATTGGCTTTAACTTTGCCAGCGAAGAGTCGGCTCTGCCTACCGCACCAGGTGCTTGGTTCACGGTCACCTGTGTGTTTGCGCTCGTCGGCTTTGTGCTCTTGATGCTTTGCTTCATGGGCAGTAAGGAGAATATCACCACGACTCCGGAGAAGCCTGTTTCATTCCGTGAGATGTGGGAGGAATTCAAGGCAAACAAGTGCCTTCAGCTTGTGTTGAGCATCTTTGTCGTGGTGTTCCTCGCATCATTCATCAGCGCACCTGTGAATGCCTACTATCCGAAGTTGGCTAATTATTCTGAGATTGCACAGAATGCCATTCTGTTGTTCACGACGATCATTCCTGCCATCCTTCTGATTGTTGTCGGCTACCTCATCTATAAGTATCCTCTCACCGATGAGCGCCTCGACGAAATCAACAAGGAGATCGAAGCTCGCCACCTTGAAACAAAGTAACAAAGTAACAAGGTAACAAAGTGACAAAGTAACAAAATTCCAGTGTTTCGTATGTTGCGATGCCATCGCAACTACCTAACCCTCACCCATCAAAACCTCAAAACTCATGAAACCCCGCTATCTTTTCCCCAGCGATTATATGGCCGACCCTGCGGCCAAAGTGTTTAACGGCAAGCTCTACATCTATCCCTCCCACGACCGCGAGTGCGACAACGTGTTCGACGACGACGGCGGCCACTTCCAGATGCGCGACTACCATGTGTTGTCGTTCGACGACGTCGAGACAGGTCCTGTCACCGATCATGGCGTCATCCTCGACCAAGACCAGGTGGCCTGGGTGGAGAAGCAGATGTGGGATAGCGATGTCGTAGAGAAGAACGGCAAGTACTATCTCGTCTTCTCGGCAAAGGACTATAACGGCGAGTTCCATCTTGGCGTGGCCATCGCCGACAAGCCCGAAGGCCCGTTCATTCCACAGGAGCACCCCATCCGCGGCGCCTATAGCATCGACCCATGTGTGTTCAAGGACGACGACGGCACCGTCTACTGCTACTATGGTGGTCTGTGGGGCGGCCAACTTCAGTGGCATGTGCCCCTGAGTGTGAATCCTGTCATGCAGCCCGACACCGATCCTGCTCCTGCAGGATATGTCGACCTCGGCCATGCTTCCGATAAGAAAACGGAACTCTGGGCTCCCGCCGATGCGCCGGCCCTGACGAGTTTCGTTGCCCGCATGACCGACGATGTGCTGCAGTTCACCGAGGCTCCGCGCCCCGTGCTCATCGTCGACAAGGACGGAAAGCCCTTGAAGGCCAGCGACCCGCACCGCTTCTTCGAGGCATCGTGGATGCATAAGTACAACGGCAAATACTACTTCTCCTATTCCACCGGCGACAGCCACTTCCTCTGCTATGCCATCGGCGACACGCCTTACGGACCGTTCACCTATCAGGGCGTCATCCTCGATCCCGTTGTAGGTTGGACCACGCATCACAGCATCGTGGAGTTCAAAGGGCAGTGGTATCTGTTCTATCACGACTGTGTGCCCTCGAACGACATCACCCACCTGCGTTCGCTGAAGGTGCAGCGCCTGTTCTATAACCCCGATGGAACCATTCAGAAAGTAGTGAACGAATAGAAGCCTACCCCCCAACCCCTCCCTAAGGGAGGGGAGCCTAAATAGTTTTTAATCATGAGAAAACAGGAGTACATTAATATTTCAAAGAGTAACCGAACTCCCCTCCCTTTGGGCGAAGCGCGAGTAAGGAGCGATGAGGGGAGCGCAGCGACGGTGGGCAAGGTTGGGGGTGGGCTGCTCTTCCTCCTCCTCTTCATCTGGGCTGCACTTGGGCTCCACGCCGAGGACGGCAGCCGCTTGTGGCTGCGTGGCGACATGCCCAAGGACATCACATTGAAGATTGATCCCTCTATGCCCGACGACGACGGCTATCGCATCAGCGGCCGCACCGTCACCGCCCGCACCGAGCTGGGACTGCTCTACGGCCGCTATGCCCTGCTGCGTGGTGAACAAGGCGAGTCGCACCCGTACTTCAAGCTGCGCATCTTGAACCACTGGGACAACCTCGATGGCAGCATCGAGCGCGGCTATGCTGGTAAGAGCATCTTCTGGGACCTCACCTCCGATAAGAAGGAACCTGCTGTCATCAACCGCGAACGCATTGAGCGCTATGCCGAGGCCAACGCTTCTGTTGGCATCAACGGCACGGTGTTGAACAACGTGAACGCCTCGCCGAAGATGCTCACGCGCCCGTATATTAATAAGGTGAAGGAGATTGCCGACATCCTGCGTCCGTGGGGCATACGTGTTTATCTCTCTGTGAACTTCGGATCGCCGAAGGCATTGGGCGACCTGCCTACTGCCGACCCCCTCAACAAGCGCGTGCAGCAATGGTGGCAGCGCAAGGCAAAGGAAATCTATCAGCTCATTCCCGACTTCGGTGGCTTCCTCGTGAAAGCAAATAGCGAGGGACAACCCGGTCCGTTCGACTATGGTCGCACCCATGCCGACGGAGCGAATATGCTCGCCGATGCCCTGAAGCCTTATGGTGGCATCGTGATGTGGCGTTCGTTCGTCTACGGTGCCAAGCACAAGGGCGAGGATCGTGTTATGCAGGCCGTTAGCGAGTTTGCTGAACTCGACGGACAGTTCCGCCCGAACGTCATCCTGCAATCGAAGAACGGCCCGCTCGACTTCCAGCCGCGCGAGCCCTATGCACCTATCTTCGACCAGATGCAGCACACGCCACAGATGGCAGAATTGCAGATCACGCAGGAATACCTCGGACAGAGCATCCACCTGGTCTATCTTGCTCCGATGTGGAAGGAGTTCTTCTCGTTTGTCAGCCCGAACCGCCTCACAGGCATCGCCGGCGTTGCAAACATCGGTAAAGACCGCAACTGGTGTGGACACCACTTCGCACAGGCCAACTGGTATGCCTTTGGCCGACTGGCATGGAATCCGTCCCTCTCTTCTCGCCAGATTGCTGAGGAGTGGTGGCGGCAAACCTTCAGCCCCTCGGGAGACGCGGCAGACAAGGAAGTAGCATCCACGACTCCCCTCCCTGCTGAGAACATGTTGGCGGTTGGGCTTCTCCTCCGCTCGCGCGAGGCTTGCGTTGACTATATGATGCCACTGGGCCTGCACCACATCTTTAAGTTCGACCATCACTACGGACCCGAGCCCGATGGCTTCAAGGCCCACTATCCGCTGGAGTGGTGTCCCGTCTATTATCATCAGGCCGACTCGCTCGGTGTGGGCTTCGACCGCACACGTGCTACCGGCAGCGGTGCCACAGGGCAATATCCCGAACCTTACAGCACGCAATACGAAGGTCTCACCACTTGTCCCGAGCGCTATCTGTTGTGGTTCCACCATGTGCCTTGGACCTACCGGACGCTCAGTGGCCGCACTCTTTGGGAGGAGATGCAGTATCGCTATCAGCGCGGCGTCAGCGAGGTAGAGGACTTCGTGCGCATCTGGCAACAGCTGAAGCCCGCCATCGACGACCAGCGCTGGCAGGAGGTCGACGCAAAGTTGCAAAAGCAGCTACGCAACGCCTGTGAGTGGCAGCAGGTCTGCGTCGATTATTTCCGCCAGTTTGCCGAGCCGAAATAGACAATCGCTATAGGAATAAGCATAAGTTGCTCCGCCCCGAGAAATGATATCTTGTGGGCGGAGCAATCATTTTTGACATTTTGAACCACTTCACTTAGCGCTTTGAATCGTTTTGTTAATTATTGCAAATAATTACGGATTGTAATCAGTGTTGTATATTTGTGTTAGAATTTTTTGTATCTTTGCAGCAATATTTGACAAATAATAACAAAAACCTATAAAATCATGAACGCAACCAACCTTTACAAACAATTTCTTTCCTCCCTACGGGGTAGGCTTCTAATGGGGCTCCTTTTCGCTCTGTTTACCCTCACCGCCTCTGCGCAGGCCGAATACAACCTTCACATCTGCGGCACGCAGGTGACAAGCGAGAACTGCAACGACCTCAGTGTCATCAACGGCGTGAGCGGCATCGTGTATTTCGAGCCCTCCACCAACACGTTGACGCTTGACAATGCAACCATCAACTTCAGCACAGAGCCTTTAGAATACAAGCAGCCCATTTCGGGTAACATGGAGAATTTAACCATTCTTCTGAAGGGAAGTAACTATGTAAAGTATGCGTTAGATGGTAATAGTAATATCGTTATCCAAAATTTTGGAAACCTGACCATCACTAGTTCCGAAGGAGGAGAATTGACGTTGGAAAAGGAAACGGACCATGATTCTTACATATATATAAGTAGTGGCTACACCCTCACCATCAAGGATTGCTCTGTCATTATGAATGGTAGCAGGGCTAACACATGGATTTGGGGTGTCAGTGCCGCAGGCAGCACACTCACGCTGGATGGAGCCTCATTAAAAATCACGGATGTCTGCTACCCGATCAAAGCCTCGGCTGTCAACCTGCAAGGCGGCACTTACCTGGCCGAGCCTTCCAATGCCGTGTTTGACAGCAGCGACAAATGCTACAAGGTGGATGGAAACGAGGTGCAGTGGAACATGAAGTTCAAACTGATGGAGCCCTATGTCGTGTATACCCCCGACAACACCACGCTGACGTTCTACTACGACGGATTGAGTTCATCGCGCGAGGGTACTATCTACGGTCTGAACGAGAACGGCGATCCAGCATGGAGATCGGACGGCACTAACGCCTCTGTTACTAATGTGGTCTTCGACCCGTCGTTTGCCGACGCACGGCCCACATCTACCGTGTCCTGGTTCTGCGATATGTACAACTTAGAGAACATCTCTGGTCTCAATTACCTCAACACAAGCGAGGTGACAAACATGATGCAGATGTTTGCTGGACAGAGCAAACTCACCAGCCTCGACCTGAGCGGATGGAATGTTGAGAACTTGGGAAGTGCATTGGCTATGTTTGCATTCGGCTCGTCGTTGAAGACTATTGACCTGCGCGGATGGAAGACAACGAGTCTGTTTAATACGGCGCAAATGTTCTACGGCTGTACTAGCCTTACTACCATCTACGTGAGCGAAGACTGGACGAATGCGAACATCGGCAATTCTGGTGACATGTTCTACGAATGTACCAGCCTCAAGGGTTACCAAGGCACAACATACGATGCTGACCATGTGGATGCAGCCTATGCCCGCTTGGACGGCGGCCCGAGCAACCCGGGCTACTTGAGCGAGAAACCGAAGGAGGCCTATGCGTGCTACACGCCGTCGAACACCACGCTGACGTTCTACTACGACAACCAGCGCAGCACTCGCCCAGGCACGACTTACGACCTAAGTTACTGGCCCGGTTGGCATTCCGACGGTACCATTGCCAACGTGACCAAGGCAGAATTCAACTCCTCGTTTGCCAATGCCCGCCCGACGACTACGAACGCATGGTTTTATGGTATGGAAAATCTGGAATCCATCACGGGCATGGAGTACCTAAACACCAGTGAGGTGACCGATATGTCATGGATGTTTGCTGATTGCAATGTGTTGGCGAGTCTTGATGTGAGCCATTTCAACACCGCCAAGGTGACCAACATGAGCTATATGTTCAGAGGTTGCAGACTCTTGACGAGCCTTGATGTGAGCAGTTTCAATACGTCCAAGGTGACCACTATGGAAAGCATGTTTGCTTATTGCCAGAAACTGGCGAGTCTTGATGTGAGCAACTTCAACACATCCAACGTGACCAATATGCATGCCATGTTCTGGAGTTGCTATGCCTTGACAAGCCTTGACGTGAGCAGTTTCAACACGGCCAAGGCGACCGATATGTCGCTGATGTTCTGTTCTTGCAGAGCCTTGACAAGTCTTGATGTGAGCAGTTTCAACACAGCCAATGTGACCACTATGAATCGTATGTTCGAAAGTTGCTATGCCTTAACGAGTCTTGACCTGAGCAGTTTCAATACGGCCCAGGTGACCAATATGGCGTGGATGTTCTATAATTGCTCGCACTTGAAAACCATCTATGTGGGCGACGGCTGGAGCACGGCTGCCGTGACGAATTCTGATAAAATGTTCATATATTGCAAGGCCCTCGTGGGCGGTCAGGGCACGACCTATGATGCCGATCATGTGGATGCTACCTATGCCCACATCGACGGCGGCGCAAGCAATCCTGGTTACTTCACGGAGAAGGCAGTGCTCCTGCTAGGTGATGTGAACGGTGACAACAAGGTGGATGTGGCGGACATCACGGCTCTGACCAACCACCTGCTAGGAATCGGCGGCTCGTATAACCCCGATGCGGCAGACGTGGACGGCAGCGGAACTGTGACGAAGGCCGACATCTCTGCACTTGTGCAGCTCGTGCTGAGGCAATAAGGCCCAACTCGACTACTTCCGCCAGTTTGCTGAGCCAAAATAGTCCATCTGTTTAGCAGTAAGCACGAGTTGCTCTGCTGACTGACATAAGTTGCTCTGCTGCCTGATATAAGTTGCTCTGCTGACAGACATAAGTTGCTCCGCCCCGAGATATAAGATCTTGTGGGCGGAGCAATCGTTTTGTGTGCTAATCTCAATGCTATAGTGATTTAAGAACAATGAGATAGAAAAGTAAATTAACTTAATTTGTGCGGTAAATTAAGTTATTTTACTCAGTAAATTAAGTTATTTTACTTACCAAATTAAGTTAATTTACTCATCAAATTAAGTTAATTTACTAATTAAAATCGGTTGATTTGCAAAAATAGGGCAATGCTATCTCTTCATCAAAGCATTGTCCCACCTACACGAAAGCATTGCTCCACCTACACGAAAGCATTGCCCCAAGCACATCAAAGCACCCCAAAAAGGTGATAAGAATGCAGAAAAAGAAATCTCACCCAGGCCCTCCCAAATAGGGAGGAGATGACAATCCCTTTAGATTCAAAACCTATTAACTCTCAACAATAAAACAAAAAAACTCATTTTTTGTTTTGTATTGTCTTCGATTTGCACTAACTTTGGCTTCGCCGAAGTTAGGCTGCATCTCGGAAATAAACCTTTTCTTACGCCGTTTCCTTATCAAGGAAACTCAAATGTATTTCGCTCGATTTGCACTAACTTTGGCTTCGCCGAAGGTACTCTCGTTCGAAAAAGCAAAAAATATTTTTGGCTTTTTCCTCACTTATTCGTACCTTTGTAGCCTGTTTATGCAAAGAGACTACATCACAACGAAGGATTTTGAGGAGTTGTTCCGCGAATATTACGCGCGGTGCTACTACTATGCCTATGATATTCTGGAGCAGGAAGAGGAGAGCCGGGATGTCGTGGGAGAGGCCTTTCTTGCGGTGTGGAAGAACCATGAACACGTTGATCGTGAGAAGTTGCGAGCGTATCTGTTCACGAGCATTCGCAACAAATGTCTCACGCTGATTAGTAAGCAGAAGCACACCAGCCGTATCACCGACGAGGCATTACGTCAGCTGGCTGCTGAGACCGATGACGAATGGCTGGAGCGTGAGGAACGCATCCGGCAGATAGAACAGGAGGTGGAACGGTTGCCGGCGCGAACGCGTCTGGTGCTGGAGCAATGCTACTACCATCACCGCACTTATCGTGAAGTAGCTGCTGAACTGGGCATCACTCCCGATGGCATCAAGAAGCACATTACGAATGCGATGAAACACTTGCGGCAACACTTTCATCAAGAAAAACAAAAAAAGTAGTACCCGTTTGTAAGTTTTTACGTCTTTAATTCAGAAATGAGTTACGAAGAGAACCATACAAGCCTGCAACCGGAGGCCGTTCTGCTGCCCACGGAAGCTGAAGAGAGAGACATCCATAGCGCTTTGGTGCGCAAGATGGCTCCCGCTCCTGACGTGGAGGCGGCATGGGAACAGCTGTCCGAGCGCATCGCAGCCGAACACGTTGCGGCAGAACAGCCGAGCGAACAGCTGTTGGACGATGAGGAAATAGAGCCTCGTCGTCACACGGGTCTGCTACGCACGATTGCCCTGCTGGCTACCGCTGCGGCCGCTTGTGTGTTGCTTTTCTTCATGCTCAAGCCGAAAGACACTGTGAAAGACACAACACCGGGCATCACAATCCTGGCTCAGAAAGCCAATCAGACGGATGTGACGATGAAGGTAGAGAGAGGTGAGTGGAACGAAGCACGGGAGAACAAAGGCGAGGAACGCGTGGTAGAAGAGAAGAACATCTCGTTTGAAAACCATCAGGTTGCATCGCCAATGCCCACAGTCATCCTGATGACCACACCTCGTGGCAAGGACTGCCACCTCACACTCTCTGACGGCACTCGCGTCTGGATGAATGCCGACAGTCGCTTGGAGTTCCCGGAACAGTTCAGCGGTTCGCGCCGCACCGTACGCCTTTATGGCGAAGCTTACTTCGAAGTGGCCAAGGACCGCCGCCATCCGTTTGTTGTTGAGACCGACTTCCTGACCACCACCGTTTTGGGAACCTCGTTTAACGTGCGAGCCTATTCGCAGGGTGATGCCAGCGTAGCATTGGTGGAAGGCCGTGTCAGCGTGAAGAGTGGCCGCGAGAGTCTGCAGTTGCAGCCCGGCCAACAGGTGGTAATAGCCAACGGCAAACTGACTGCCGAGCACGTGAACACCTACGGATACACGCAGCGCAAGGATGGCTTCTTCTATTTCACCGATGGCACCATGCGTGAAATCATGGTGGAGCTCGGCCGCTGGTACAACAAAACCGTGGTGTTCGAGGACGCCAGCGACATGGATTTGCGCTTGCACTTCGTTGCCGACCGTACGCAGAGCCTGCCAGAAATCATCAACAGCCTTTGCGAGATGGATGGTGTAGACATCGAACTCGGAAGTAACGAAATTGTTGTGAAATAGCATCATAAACCTCGAAAATGCAACTTTTTTTTGAGGTTTCTTTAATATTTTGCAGTTTCCTAGTACCGCTTTTTGTGTTTTTTAGTCTATTTAAATAGATTGAAAGCAATTTTTATATGTCTAATCAAAATCATAGTTATGAAAAAAGAGACTCCTCTCATGGCCTTGATTTGTTTGCTGCTGTTGCTCGCTTTTCATGCAACAGGGGTAAACGCACAAGGCAACAAAGTGACTTTGAAATGTAATGACATGCCACTGCCCACCGCTTTACAGCAAGTGGAGCAGCAGTCAGGTTATTACAAAATCAATTACAACTACGGAGACCTCAGCAAGCAGAAGGCAACGGCAGACATTCGCAATGCCGAAGCCCTCGACGCTGTACGCCAGTTGCTCAAGGGACTTCCCTATGGTGCTACCGCCAAGGGTAAGTTCATTCAGATCAACCGCGAGAGTGGACAGCAAGGTGGCTGGGCAGCCGGTGGCAACGCGGTAACGGGCCGCTTGCTCGATGCTGATGGCGGGCCGCTGATTGGCGCCACTGTGAAGGTTGCCGGAACACAAAACGCCACCGTCACCGATGCCGACGGCAACTACGTGCTGAGCGGCGTGCGTCAGGGCGATGTGCTGGAGTATTCGTATATTGGCATGAAACCCTATCGCCGGAAGGCCAGCCTGAAGCCAGTGAGCATCATCCTCGAGAGCGATGCTAACACACTGGGCGACGTTGTCGTGACGGGTATGCACCAAATGGATAAGCGCCTCTTCACGGGTTCCACAACCTTCATCGATGCCGAGGAAGCCAAGCTCGACGGTGTGCCCGACATCTCGCGTTCGCTGGAAGGCCGTGCAGCCGGTGTGACGGTGCAGAATGTCACCGGTACGTTCGGTACGGCTCCGCGCATCCAGGTGCGTGGTGCCACGAGTATCTATGGCAACTCGCAGCCGCTGTGGATTGTGGATGGTGTCATTCAGGAGAACGTCATCGAGGTGAACACCGACGACCTCTCATCAGGCAATGCCGAGACGCTGCTCTCCTCGGCCATCGCTGGATTGAACGCCGACGATATCGAGTCGTTCCAGATTCTGCGCGACGGTTCAGCTACCTCCATCTACGGTGCCCGCGCTATGGCTGGTGTGATTGTCATCAACACCAAGAAGGGTAAGGCCGGCAAGACCAATGTGAACTACACCGGTGAGTTCACGATGCGTCTCGTGCCCAACTACCAGAACTTCAACATCATGAACTCGCAGGAGCAGATGTCGGTCTATCAGGAACTTGCCAAGAAGGGCTACATGAGTCCTGCCGATGTGGTGAACGCCAACTCCTCGGGTGTCTACGGCAAACTCGCCACCCTTATCGCAACGGGCAAGGTAGTAAATACCGACGCCGCCCGCAATGAGTGGCTGCGTCAACAGGAGTATCGCAACACCGACTGGTTCGACCTGTTGTTCTCGAACAGCATCATGCAGAACCACTCCGTTTCTGTATCGACGGGTACCGAGAAGGCACAGCACTATGTGTCGGTATCGGGAATGTTCGATCCCGGATGGTACAAGCAGAGCAAGGTGAAGCGCTACACCGCCAACCTCAGCTCGACGTTCAATTTCTCGCAGAAAGTAAAACTGCAGGTGAACGCCAACGCCTCTACCCGTGAGCAGAAGGCACCGGGCACGCTGTCGAGTGAGGTGAACCTCGTCAGTGGTGAGGTGAGCCGCGCCTTCGACATCAACCCCTATAGCTATGCATTGAACACCTCTCGTGTGCTCGACCCCGATGAATACTACACCCGCAACTACAATCCGTTCAACATTTTCCACGAGTTGGAACAGAACTACATCGACCTGAACTCCAACGAGTTCAAGGTGCAGGGCATCCTCACCTACAAGCCCATTCAGGGACTGGAGCTGAACCTGCTCGGTGCCGTGAAGCGTGTGGCCTCCACCTCTGAGCACAACGCCACGGAATACTCCAACCAGGCCAACGCCTATCGTGCAATGCCGAACACGCTGGTGCGCAACAATAACCCCTATCTCTGGACCGATCCCGACGACCCATACGCTGTTCCTGTGAGCGTGCTGCCCTATGGCGGTATCTACGATAACACGCAGTATCACATGACGTCGTGGGATTTCCGCGCAACAGCTGCTTATAATAAGGTGTGGAACGAAACACACATCATGAACCTCTTCGGCGGTATGGAGACCACCTCCACCGACCGCGATAACTCATGGGAGCGTGTGTGGGGACGCCAGTATGGCTTCGCCAGCGTTGTGAACTTCGACCCGAAGGCATACGAAAAGGTTGCTCGCGAGAATGCCGACATCGCCACCTTCGGCCATACCCTCGACCGCACGGCTGCCTTCTTCGGCACCGCCACCTATTCTTATAAGGGACGTTACATCGTGAACGGAACGCTCCGCTATGAGGGAACGAACACGCTGGGTCGCGCCCGCAAGAGCCGCTGGCTGCCCACATGGAACGTCTCGGCAGCCTGGAACGCTCATGAGGAAGGCTGGTTCGAGCAGTACAAGCCTACTTTCTCACACTTCACGTTGAAGGGCTCCTATTCGCTCACCGCCGACCGTGGTCCGTACAGCATCTCTAACTCGAACCCCATCATGAACAGTTACACGACGTGGCGCCCGAGCGTTGAGAGTCGTGAGACCGGTATCAACATCACCGAGCTCGGTAACAGCGACCTCACCTACGAGAAGAAGCACGAGCTCTCACTGACTGCCGACATGGGATTCCTGAACAACCGCATCAATCTCGAGCTCTCATGGTACAAGCGTAACAACTACGACCTCATCGGTCCGCTCGTGACCGAGGGCGTTGGTGGTGAGATCGACAAGTTCGGTAACATTGCCGACATGAAGTCCGACGGCTTCGAGCTGTCGCTCTCGACGAAGAACATCAAGACGCAGGACTTCGAGTGGAACACCACATTCCTCTATTCACATCAGCACAACAAGGTAACCACCCTGAAGAGCACCACACGTGTCATCGACCTGATTCGCTCGAACGGCTTTGCCTTGGAGGGCTATCCCGTACGCTCGCTGTTCTCCATTCCGTTCGACCACCTGAACTCTGAGGGTCTTCCCTTCTTCCGCGTGCAGAACGACGAGGTGACGATGTCCGACATCAACTTCCAGGAGTTTGCCGATCTCTCGTGGCTGAAGTACGAAGGCTCCACCGATCCCACCGACTACGGTTCGCTGGAGAACGTCTTCAAGTACAAGGGCTTCCGCCTCACTGCGTTCATCGTCTATTCGTTCGGCAACAAGGTGCGCCTCGACAACGTGTTCCACAACACCTACAACGACCTCGTGGCAACGCCGCGTGAGTTCAACAACCGCTGGTCGTCGTCAGGCGAGGAGGCCATTACTACCGTGCCCGTTATTCCTTCGGTGCGCCAGAACTTCATCTACGGTGCCTCCAAGCTGAATGTTGCCTATAGCGCCTACAACTACTCGACGGAGCGTGTTGCCAAGGGCGACTTCATCCGCATGAAGGAAATCTCCCTCGACTACACCTTCCCGAAGGAGTGGATTGCTCCCATTGGCCTGCAGAACGTCAACCTGAAGCTTCAGGCCACGAACCTCTTCCTGATCTATGCTGACAAGAAACTCAATGGCAACGACCCCGAATTCTTCAATACGGGTGGTGTGGCATCGCCCATGCCGCGTCAGTTCACGTTCACGGTTCGCTTAGGATTCTAAAAACAATTGACAATTAACAATAAACGATTGACAATTATGACTACCAAGAAGAATAAATCACTATATATGTCGCTCTGTGGTCTCAGCCTCCTCTGTGTGCTCTGTGTATCATGTAACGACTTCCTCGATGCACTGCCCGACGACCGTATCGAAATCGACAAGGTAGAGAAGGTGGAGGCACTCCTCGTCTCTGCCTATCCCGGCGATACCTATGTCCGGCTCACCGAGCTGGCCAGCGATAATGTCGACGACCTCGACGGCGACCTCAATGGCAACTACGACAAGTTCTCTGAGCAGTGCTATCGCTGGCAGGAGATTACCGAGAGCGACAACGAGAATGCCGCACTCGTCTGGCAAGGCCACTATGCCGCCATCGCTGCTGCCAACCACGCCCTCGAAGCCATCGAGCAGCTGGGCTACACCAACGACACGCTGCGTGCTCTGCGTGGTGAGGCTCTGCTCTGCCGCGCCTACTCACACTTCATCCTCACCAATTTGTTCTGCCAGAACTTCTCGAAGCAGCACAGCCAGAGCGACCTCGGCGTTCCTTATATCACCGAGCCTGAGTCAACGCTGAATCCGCACTACGACCGTCCTTCGGTGGCTTACGACTACCAGATGATTGAGAAGGACTTGCTTGAGGGTTTGTCGCTTATGAGCGATGCCGTCTATAAGAACCCGCGCTACCACTTCAACTCGAAGGCCGCCTACACGTTCGCCTCGCGCTTCTACCTGTTCTATCAGCAGCCGGAGAAGGTAGTGGAGTATGCCACGAAGGCACTGGGCAGCAACCCCGAGGCGCTGATGCGCGACTACGATGTCATGCAGGCCATGCCTACCGACAATATGCAGCCGCGCTCTATGCAGTACACCTCCGACAAGGAGCAGGCCAACTTCCTGCTGTTGCCGGTTATCAGCACCGATGCTTTCTACTTCCAGGGCTACAGCACTGGTGGACGCTTCAACACCAACCACTACATCGGACAGGCAGAACTCTTCTTCGCCACGCCGTGGGCTCCTGATAACGAGGCCGCTTCGCAGTCGCAGCAGATCTTCCGCTTCTACTGGTTCTACAGTCAGGCCTACGATAAGTTCCTGCTGCCGAAGACTCCCTACTACTTCGAGGAGGTGAGCGCCACCAACCATACTGGTTATTATCGCACCGTGGTCGTTGCTCTGAAGGCTGAAGAGGCCGTGCTGAACCGCGCTGAGGCTTACATCCTGCTCGGACAGAACGACAAGGCCCTCGCCGATATGAACGTATGGACCCATTCCTTCATCTCGCCGAGCGTGGAATACGAAGCTGGCTACCACTACGATGAGAACTGGAACTACATCGTCGACTACGCCACGGAGAAAATCAATCGCGACCTGACGATGGAAAGCATCCACAAGTGGCATCACAAGTACGACTACTACACCCCCGACCGTCCGCTCCCGCGCAAGCATCTGCATCCCGACTGGATCAACCTGCAGGAGGGCAGCGACCAGGAGTGTCTGTTGCAGACGCTGCTGCTGCTCCGCCGACTGGAGTTCCTGCATGAGGGAATGCGCTGGTTCGACATCAAGCGCTATGGCATCACCATCTATCGCCGCGAAATCAACTCTGCCCTGAACGCCCTCACCATTACCGATACGCTCGAGTATCGCGACCCGCGTCAGGCCATACAGCTGCCGTTCGAGGTGCGTGGTGCCGGTCTGGAGGCTAATCCGCGCCCAGCCGCTGAGACGGTAGCTCCCGAGGAATACCTGCAGTGGGCTCCGAAAGGCGAAATGATTGAGTTCAAGAAGAAGTAATCACGCTAAAATCATCGTAACAATATGAAAGCAAAATATATTATCAGTGCCATCTGCGGCATCTGTCTTGCCTTCGGTTTCACGGCCTGCTCCGACGACGATGTGGACAAGAGCATCAGCGTCATCGTCGACTCGCAGACACCCGAGAACGCTCTCGACCGTTGGCTGGCAAAGAACTATGTGGAGCGCTATAACATTGAGTTGCGCTATCGCTGGGAGGACAACGAGATTGATATGAACTATATCCTCGTTCCGGCGAAGTATGAGAACGCCATTCGCATGGCTCGCATCCTGAAGTACATCTGCTTCGACTCCTTCGACGAGGTGACTGGTGGACCACAGTTCGTGCTCAACACCTTCCCGAAGGTGGTGCAGCTGGTGGGAAACCCCGGCTGGAACTCGAACAACAGCTACACGCTGGGCTCCTCCGAGGGCGGTTATAAAATCAATCTGTGGTATGTCAACCACCTGGGCGACAACCTTGTCGTCTACGATTCCAGCTGGCAGCTCATCAAGAACGACAGCGTGATTCGCGACCGCGAGGAACTCAACGCCACCTACTTCCATACCATCATCCACGAGTATGGTCATGTGTTCCACCAGCGTGTGCCCTACACCAATGAGTTCACGCAGATCACTGGCACGAACTATCTCGGCGGCTCCTACACCTCGGTGTTCTCAAGTCCCGACGACCCGCAGATACAAGTCCTCGGCTTCGTGACGGCCTATGCCTCCTACACCGCCGATGAAGACTTCGCAGAGACCTTCTCCACATACGTCACCAGCACCGACGAGGAGTGGAACAAAATCATGAGCAAGGCCAATGTCGATGGTCGAAACAAGATCAACCAGAAGCTGCGCATCGTGAAGGACTATTTCGCCGACAACTGGAAACTCGACGTCGATGCCCTGCGCAATGCCGTGCAGAAGCGTGAGCAAACGCTGCGCGACCAGAACTTCGACGATATCAGCCTTTAACAAAGTGACAAGGTAACAAAGTAACAAGGTAACTAAGTAACTAAGTAACAAGGTAACTTTTATTTCAGAAATTATGATGACCAAAATAATGAAACACCTCTTCGCGGCCAGTTTAGTATGTTGCTGTATCACAGCAACCCTCACTGGCTGCCAGATGAAAGAAGACGACCTCTTCGAGATGGACGCCGCCAACCGCTCCGACGCCTGGATGGCCGACTATCGACGCGTCTTCAACAACAACGACTACGGATGGGCACTCTACACCATGAACCCCACCTCACGTCATCCCTCGGTGGCTACCTATGCCGTGAAGTTCGACCAGGTCAACAGCACGTTCTATAAGTCAACTTCTACCGTTCGTCTGCCAGGTGTAGCCGACAAGGACAGCCTCGTCTCGATGTACTCCTTCAAGATGGACAATGGCATCGTGCTCTCGTTCGACACCTACAACGGTTTCTTCCACTGGTATGCCGACCAGTCGCAGTACTTTTCGCAGGACATGCAGGGCGACTTCGAGTTCTGCCTCGACCGCTACTCCGAGAACGAAGACACCATCTTCGGTCGCGGAAAAACCAAGCAGCTGCCCTTTGTCATGATCAAACTGCCCGTCTCGGCACCGGCCTATCAGGCTGCATGCGACTCTATCCAGTCGTTCTATTCGCCCTACAACTGCTCGTTCGTGTGCGAGGGCGACACGCTGCCCGCACGCTTCCTCGGCACCTATCAGAACCTTTCCATCTGGATGGAGGACGATGACCCGCGCCTCGATGGTCACCTCTACAGCTATGGAAACCTCGTAGGCGGTCTCTACTTCCTCGAGCCCATCGAGTACAAAGGCCACATCATCAAGGAAATGAAGATCACGGCCGAGAAGGACGGGTATGAAGACATCCACGGACAGGCACTCATCATCCCGAAGCCTTTCGCCAACTACTGGATCTACGACGAGGAGAACGACTCCCGCTTCTTCGGCTATTCGGCTCTCGGCACATGGACGCAGGCAGAGTGGGACAAGGCTCGCGATGCCATCAACAAGAGTGGTAAGCAGAAGGCCGACGACCTGCACTACATCACCCTTGCCACCGACGGCTTCGGAGGTCTTGAACTCATCATCAACTCGTGGTTCGGCTCTGATGAAGTGCACTATCCCATGGAGATGAAGAAGATGAGCAATGACGAGATTGCCGTGAAGTGGACGGGTAAGGAGACTAGCGGTCGCAGCTACAAGTTCTACGACATCGGCTACAAGTACATCGTCGATGCCTTCGCTTCGAAGGACGAGTGGCGCACCTACAAGATCTCGGCACGCTCTGGCTCGAAGATGTCGCCGGGCGAGTTCCAACTCACCGATGAGTCAAACCCCGACAACTCCATCTACTTCCCCACCAACTTCCGCTATTATCACTATAGCATCTGGGAATAGACGGAAATGCAATAAGCTATAAAAGCTAGCAAACACTCTCTTTACATAATCCAACGTCAGACGAGGTTCTCTCTCTCAAACCACAGGTATAGCGATGCCTGCAGGTGGGAAAGACCCTCGTCTTTTTTTATCCGTCTCCTTCCTCAGATGTTACAATTTGTTTACAGGAATTCAGTTTTCGTTGAAAATTCTTGCCATTCCAAGAAAAAACTTGTATTTTTGCAGCGGATTCTCATGGAACCCCGCAATTATTGACATTTCAATCTATTTATTACAGAAAGGATACAACGATGAAAAAGATTTTTCTGATGCTTGCATTCGTGGCCTCATTCGTCACAGCCAATGCCGGCGACTACAAGTTCCTGACCGTGCAACAGACCGATGGTGCTGAGCAGTCGTTCACCGCCTCTGGGCTCACTATCACCTTCTCTTCTGGCAACATGGTCATCAATGAGAATGGCACTTCTACCACTGTCTCCCTCTCTGGCTTGAGCAAGATGTACTTCTCCGATGAGGCTACAGGCATAGAGACTCTTGGCAACGCATCATCGGCTACCGACGGCACCGTCATCTACGATCTGCAGGGACGCAAAGTGGCAACTTCGCAATCTCTCAACGTCTCAACGTCTCAACCTCTCAACGTCTTAACGTCTCAACTTCCCAAAGGCGTTTACATCGTGAAGCAGGGCGACCGTTCGTATAAAATCACTGTGAAGTAGGAAGGGGGGCGTAAGCTATGAAGAAGTTCTACATTCTCTCCGCTTTCCTGTGCTGCCTCTTCATGACGGCTGCGGCACAGACCACGATGAACGTGCGCTCTGGACAGGTCACCTACGTCTACAAGATGTCCACCGTCGGCGACATGGAGTTTGCTACCGGAAGCCGACTCATAGTCAACGGAAAAGCATTCAACGTCGCCTCGGCATCAAACACCGATTTCATCGACGAAATCTCCTTGGGCGATAACGAGGTAGCCGACAACACCGTCAGCGTCACCTATAGCGGCTCTACGGCCAGCGTCGTCGTCGCAGGCAACATTGCCTCGCAGGTCACCGTCACCGCAAGTGGTGCACAGGTCAGCGTCATTCAAGACGAGGCACTCCAGAAGGAAGTCACCTACACGCTCTCGGGCTCCAGCACCAACGGCTCATTTCTCATGGATGGCGACTACAAGGCTAACGTCGTGCTCAATGGTCTTACGCTTACCAACACAAAAGGTGCAGCCATCGACATCGAGAACGGTAAGGCTATCTCCGTCACCCTCACCGGTGCCAACACCCTCTGCGACGCTGCTGGCGGCTCTCATAGCGCCACGCTCTACATCGAGGGACATCCCACATTCAGCGGTTCCGGCTCTCTCGAGCTGAAGGGCCTCACGAAGCATGCCTTCGCCAGCGATGAATATGTTGTTGTGGCTGGAGGCACCATCACCGTTAGCCAGGCGGCTACCGACGGCTTCCACATCAACGAGCGCTTCCAAATGGATGGTGGCACGCTGAACATCTCCTCCAAGGGCGATGCCATCGACGTGGGCTTCCGCGGTGTGAACAAGGGCACGAAGGACCAGTATGAGCGCAACGGATTCCTCGAACTGAACGGCGGCACCATTGTCGCCTCGTGTTCCGGTGCCGGTGCAAAAGCCCTGAAGGCCGATAGCACCATTGTCATCGCTGGTGCTACCGTCACCGCCACCACCTCTGCCGACGCCTATTTCGATACCACAGAGAACGACATCTCCAGCAGCTCTGCCGTGAAACCCGATGGCGACTTCCGCATGACCAGTGGCACCCTCACCGCCACCAGCACCGGCGATGGCGGTAAGGGCATTAATGCCACGGGAGCAGTCACCATCAGTGGCGGTAACATCTATGTCACCACCACGGGCGATGTCTGGGAGCATGGTGCCGACGACACGAAACCACAGGGCATCAAGAGCGATGCGAACATCACCATCTCCGGTGGCTCGGTCTATGTCTGTGCAGGCTCCTACGATGGCAAGGCCACGGCCTTCAAGCCTGGCGACACGGGTATCTTCACCATCAACGGCGGTACCGTTATGGGCATCGCCCGTAAGAAGACCACAGTCTCTACCGCTTCTACCCAGAAGACCGCCACGGCCTCCTCGCAGAAGATTACTGCCGGCCAAACCTATTCGCTCAGTGGTGTCAGCTACACCATTCCTGCTGGCTACAACAATACCTCTGCCAACGTCATCGTCTCGCGCGCAGGGTTGTAAGCCACAGCTACACCCCCAAATCATGAGAGAGGTCCGTCATCAGCACGGGCCTCTCTTTGTTGTAAGCATGGATAACACGAATTTTATTCTAGTTAGTTTCTATTGTCCCTATCTGCAGCGTTGCGTATCATATTCGTAAAAAGTCATTCATCATTTTGATGTATCATTCTCACACTGTTTACTTGAGTTTGCGTAGCGCCGCAGGCAAGGAAAAAAGGATTGCTACATTACCAACATCGTTACCGTTGTGTGGTAATGCCGTTACCGCTATGTGGTAATGTTGTTACCAGCATATGGTAGAGTCGTTACCACTATGTGGTAGTGCTATTACCACGATGCAGTAGAGCCGTCACCTCTATGCTGTGTGACCTTTACCATTATGCGGTGTAGAGGTTACCGATGTGTGGTAAGGATCTTACTGCATAGTATTGTGGCTTTTCTAGTGATGCATACAAAAACGTGTGCTTTCAGTGTGTTCATGACGGTTAATGTGGCTTTTTTGCTAGAAATGCTTGCATTCAGCGGAAAAAAGTTGTAACTTTGTCCCCGAAATATTGAAATTACATTTATGAAGGAGAAGATATTGCTTTTGTTGTTGCTGTTGATGCCGCTGGTGGCACAGCAGGGAAGGGCTACCGACAACGATAAGCTGTTGTTGGTCTACTATCGTGGCACCGACGGTCTGCAGCGCTTGGACGTGTTCCCCACTGAGTTGCTGTTAGGCAACTCGGAGTACGTCAACGGACAGTTGCGCGTGGTGACAGCGAACGACACAGCTTTTTGCTACAACGAGGCCACGGTGGACTCGGTTGCCACCCTCACGAAGAAGGACGTGATGGGCCGTCTGCCGAGCATCGTGCAGCTGAAGTTCAACAACAAATACAACGACCAGGTGTTCACGGATGTTGTGGCTGACATCGCCGGCGATAGCGTCGTCACCGCTACGGTGGGTGCCATCGGCAAGTGGCTGACGCCATCGATACAGGTGAGCGACGACTCGGCACGCATCTTCGTTGGTCGTGAACGGCAGCTGAGCAAGCAGAGTCGTCTGCGCTTCGACGTAGACCGCTACTATACCATAGCGATGCCGCGCCAGCGTGTGTATGAAAAGGTGTTGGTGAAGGATGCCACGTGGAGCGATGCCACCGAGCAGTTCGTCACGCTGCCCGTGGAACTGGATGGAAGTATGTTCTCGGGAAATCTGCCAGGTCGCGATGGCGAGGGCTACGACAAGATGCTTGATGGCGACATCAATACGTTCTATCATTCCACATGGGATGTGCCGGGGGATCAGAAGGAGCGCATCTATCAGACCGAGCCTTATTTCGACATCGCTCTGCAGGAGAAGGTGAGCCGCGTGTACTTCAGCTATACCACCCGCAACAACGATGGCTATGCCCCACGGAAGCTGACGCTCTATGCTTCGACAAATGGTTCGACGTGGAAGGCGGTGCGCTCGTTCACAGCCGATGACGACGGTCTGCCGCAGGGAGCTGCCGAGAATTGGGAGAGCCCGCAGATAGACCTCGGCGGCAGCTATGGCTACCTGCGCATTGAGCTGAACGAGGCTGCACGTAGGAAGTACCTCGTGTTCTCGGAGTTCAGCCTGTGGAAGGTGGAGGAGAATCCCGACTATCACGGCAGCGAAATCATTGAACCTGCTGAGTATGCTTACATGATGATGCCGTTTGGTCGCGACTATCGCGTGCATGTGGACTGGCTGACCGACCGTGCCGAGCAGGTGCCACGCATCGATATCGACATCGAGAACGGCGAGATGGTGTGGAGCAAGGACTTTTATCTGAATGCCACCATCACTATCGACGGTGCCGGTGTGTTCCCATCAATGGAGCCCACGCCTGTGCAAATCAAGGGTCGCGGCAACTCGTCGTGGAGCAGTTGGGCGTGGGATAAGAACCCGTATCGCCTGAAGTTCGAGGAGAAGCAGAAGCCGTTCGGCCTCACCAAGGGCAAGAACTGGGTGCTGCTGGCCAACAAGCAGTCGGGGTCGATGACGTCGAACGCTATTGGTATGAAGGCCGCCTGCCTCGTCGGTACGGCCGGTGCAAACCACATCGTGCCCGTGGAACTCTACATGAACGGTGAATACCGCGGGTCGTATAACTTCACGGAGAAAGTAGGTTTTTCAAATAACTCCATCGATTTGGACGATGAGACGGGGGCAGCCCTGCTCGAGCTCGACTCCTACTACGACGAGACGTACAAGTTCCATTCTTCCCCTTACGGCTTGCCGGTGAATATCAAGGAACCCGACTTCAGCGAAGGTGGCACTCACCTGACGCAGCAGATGATAGAGGACGACTTCAATGCGTTCATGCAAACGCTGAAGAACGGCAAGGAGATTGCAGGCCTGGTGGATATCGATATGTTGGGTCGTTTCCTGATGGTGAACGACTTGATATTAAATCTGGAGCCGCACCATCCGAAGAGCACGTTCCTCTATAAGGAGTTCGTGGGCAACAGCGACAGCAAGTTCGTGTTCGGACCCGTGTGGGACCTCGACTGGGCGTTCGGTTACGAAATGAGCCGTTCTTATTTCCAGAGCGATTACATCTCCTCCTATTGGAATGCGAGGACGATGGAGTCGACGCAGTTCGTGAAGGACTTGCGCAACGTCAGCAAACAACTCGACAAGGTGTACTATCAGCTGTGGGTGCAGTTCCGGAAGCAGGCACTGCAGGAACTCATCGACTACTGCGACGACTACTATGCCTATGCCCGTCCGTCGTTGGAACACAACGCTACGATGTGGGGCGACGGCACCGGCTATGCGCGTACTACCGAGAATGCGAAGAAGTGGCTGAAGCGCCGCGCCGACGGAATCTTCAACCGGCTGACGGCCTACGATGTCGATGATGACACGATTGAGGACGACACCTTCGGTTATCAGGGTGACGCCGACGGCATCGAAAACATTATCACTGGTCGTACTACGAAGGGCGACGGCTACGTTTACGACCTACAAGGCCGACGGGTTGGGACGTTGAGAAGTTCAGACGCTCCGCTTCCCAAGGGAATCTACATCGTCAACGGGAAGAAGGTCGTGTTGCGATAAATGCAAGAAATCAGAAAAGAAACATGAAGATAGAACAACAAATTGTGAGCGGCGTCGTAGCCGCAGTGAGTGAATTGTATGGCCAGCAGGTGGCTGAGAGTCAGGTACAGTTGCAGAAGACACGCGCCGAGTTTGAGGGAAATCTCACGGTGGTGGTGTTCCCGTTTGTGAAGATGGCACGCAAGAGTCCGGAGCAGACGGCACAGGAAATAGGGCAGTGGCTCGTGGAGAACTGCGAGGCCGTTAGCGCCTGCAATGCCGTGAAGGGCTTCCTAAACCTCACGGTGGCTCCCCAGGCGTGGGAGCAACTACTGGCTGACATCGACAACGATGAGCAGTGGGGCTACAAGGCCGCAACCGACGAGTCTCCGCTAGTGATGATAGAGTATTCTTCGCCCAACACCAATAAGCCTCTGCACCTCGGTCATGTGCGTAACAACCTGCTGGGTTGGTCGCTGGCAAAGATCATGGAGGCCAACGGAAATCGCGTGGTAAAGACAAACATAGTGAACGATCGTGGCATCCATATCTGCAAGTCGATGCTGGCTTGGCAGAAGTGGGGCAATGGTGAGACGCCGTCCTCGAGTGGCAAGAAGGGCGACCACCTCATCGGCGACTACTATGTGCTCTTCGACAAGCACTATCGTGAGGAGGTGAAGCTGCTGAAAGCGCAACTGGAGGCCGAGGGCTTGGATGCCGAAAAGGCTGAGGAACGCGCCAAGCAGGAGGCTCCGCTCATCAAGGAGGCACACGAGATGCTCGTGAAATGGGAGCAGAACGACCCGGACGTGCGCTCGCTTTGGAAGATGATGAACGACTGGGTGTATGCCGGCTTCGACGAGACCTACAAGGCTTTGGGCGTTTCCTTCGATAAGATTTACTATGAGTCGCAGACCTACCTCGTGGGTAAGAAAAAGGTGGAGGAAGGTTTGGAGAAAGGACTGTTCTTCCGTAAGGAAGATGGTTCTGTTTGGGCCGATCTCACCGATGCCGGTCTCGATCAGAAGCTGTTGCTCAGAAGTGATGGCACCAGCGTCTACATGACGCAAGACATCGGTACGGCACAGATGCGTTTCCAGGACTATCCCATTGATAAGATGATCTATGTCGTCGGCAATGAGCAGAACTACCACTTCCAGGTGCTCTCGCTGCTGCTCGACCGTCTGGGCTTTAAGTGGGGTAAGGAGCTGGTACACTTCTCGTATGGTATGGTGGAGCTGCCCAATGGCAAGATGAAGAGCCGCGAGGGAACGGTGGTGGATGCCGACGACTTGATGCAACTCATGGTCGATGATGCACGCCGTGTGGCCGATGAGGCTGGCAAGACTGCCGATATGAGTGAGGAGGAGCGTCAGCAGATAGCCCGCATCGTTGGTATGGGTGCGCTGAAGTACTTCATCCTGAAGGTGGATGCACGCAAGAACATGCTCTTCAACCCCGAGGAGTCGATTGACTTCAATGGCAACACGGGTCCGTTCATCCAGTATACCCACGCTCGCATCCGCTCGATTCTGCGCAAGAGCAGCGCCGAAGGTCAGCTGTCGACAGGCGACTATCAGCTAAACGCCAAGGAGACGGCTCTCATCCAGAAGCTGAATGAGTTCCCGGCTGCCGTAGAGCAGGCCGGCAAGGACTATTCGCCCTCAGGCATCGCCAACTACTGCTACGAGCTGACGAAGGAGTTCAATCAGTTCTACCACGACTACAGCATCCTCAATGCCGAGAGCGAAGGAGCGAAGGCCATGCGCCTCGTTATCGCCCGCAACGTCGCCAAGACCCTCCGCAACGGTATGGCTCTACTTGGTATTGAAGTTCCTGAAAGGATGTAAAAGTGAACAGTGAAGAGTGAAAAGTGAATACAAACTTGGTTAATCCTCCTGACTATCGTAACGATACAGTCCTTCCCCTTCACTCTGAAGTAAAGGCGAAGGCCTGGGCCGTCGACGCTGCTTGCTCGGGCAATCCTGGACCGATGGAGTATCAGGCCATCGACCTGCAGACGGGTGCGCGTGTGTTCCACTTCGGACCGATGCACGGAACCAATAATATCGGGGAGTTCCTTGCTATTGTTCATGCGTTGGCGTTGATGGAGAAGCAGGGCATTCGTGACCACGTCATCTACAGCGACTCGCGAAACGCTATCATCTGGGTGCAGAAGATGCAATGCAAGACGAAACTCGAGCGCACACCACAGACCGAACAACTCTACCAGATTATCTATCGTGCTGAGATGTGGTTGCGCACTCATCCCTTCCGTGTGCCTATTTTGAAGTGGGACACCCAGAACTGGGGCGAGATTCCTGCCGACTTCGGGCGAAAATGAAGCAACTCTCCTTTTTTCATGCAATTTTTTATATACTTGAACGTTTCAACTATAAAACATTATTTGAAACAATATGAGGAAAGCCATTCTCGCCCTTAGCCTGCTAATCATGGCAGCCTTTGCCTTCAATGCCTGTAGTAGCGATGATGACGATGCCAATGAAACAACAAACATTTTGGGGCGGTGGAATATGCTCTCGTATGGTGGCGGTTGGTCGCCAATCATCAAGTTACAGCCTGGAGATGTCATAGTCACGTTCCTTGCCGACGGATACTTCAAAGTAGAGCGTAAGCCAGGCGTCAAACCGGCTTTTCCTTTTACAGAAGGCAAGCATACCTATCAGTTTGCCAAACTAGAACGTTCTATCTTTGGAGACCATTGCAGCAATTGGATGCTTATAGATGGAGATGATATTGAATTGTATGCCATAGATTTCTATGACGGGATATTAAGTCTTTCCCAGGAAGCCTATGATGGAAATGGTTTCTCTTTTGTACGCACGTGGTAAATAAATTCGAAGAAAACTTTTCTTGCCATTAGCCTGCTACTGTTTTTGGCTACTCACAAAAGAAAAAATCCGGCGTATAGCTCATTTTGCAGGATACATTTGAGTAGTAGGTATTCAATAGCTCATATTGCAGGATGACTTTATTCGCAGTTTGCTTGGCAATTTATCTGAGAGTTTGTACCTTTGCTCCGCAGTCT
>JAEEGG010000873.1_pt1 | contig 86868 bp, 70 predicted proteins | sample 9134161 | NCBI WGS metagenome assembly JAEEGG01 (sample SAMN16246543, study PRJNA631951) | gut metagenome | biome: gut microbiome; feature: rumen; material: CR-attached | host: Bos | place: Iran: Karaj | collected 2018-10
TTTCCATTGTGTTCTGCAGACGGTTCATGACCATCACGGCCAACACGTCGGGGGTATTGGTCCATTGGAAGCGGGGGATATACTCCCATTGCGACTTGCCGTCGGCCACGATGGTGCTGCGTCCGTCAAGTACAGGAGTGAACTGGCCTTTGGTCTCGATGTTGTACACATGTAGCGACACCTTGCTGTTATCCTCGCCGGCCTTGGGGTATTTGTACTTGTAATCCTCAGGATACAAGGCTCCCCACATCTGCATATTGTACTCCTTCACCTTGCTCTCGTCGAAGCGCATATAGGCAATCTTTTTCGAGTCGGGGCTCCACTCGAAACCTTTGGTGATGGCGAACTCCTCTTCGTAGACCCAGTCGGTGGTGCCGTTGATCACCTCGTTGATTTTGCCATCGGTAGTGATGGCGTGCTCTTCCAGCGTGCTGAGGTCCATCCAGTAGAGGTTGTTGTCGCGTACAAAGGCCACCTTCGTACCGTCGGGACTCAGCGTTGTCAGGCGCTGCTTGCCCATAGTGCTTATCTTCGTGAAAGTCCTGCTCTGCACATCGTAGATCCAGTAGTCGCTCACGCCGCTGTGACGGTAGAGGGGCTCGAAGCCGCTGCTGAGCAGTATTTTCTGCTCGTCGGCGCTGAAAGCGTAGCTCTCCATGCGCGGCATCACGGCGGCCTTCTTCTTCATCCTCGGGTCCGCAGCCGGACCGTTGAAGAGGCACACGTCCTCCACCTTCTCGCCTGTGGCGTAGCTGTACTTGGCAATGCCCATCGAGTTCATGGTGCAGTAGTGCTCACCGTCGGCCATCGAGCGCAGGGCGCCGATGCCGCGGGGGCTGAAGGTGCGCTTCGTCCAGATGTCCTCAAGCGTGATATTGTGCTGCTGGGCCGCAGCTCCACCAGCGGCTAGCATCGTCGCAAACGTCATAAATACAAATGGTTTCTTCATATAGTGCAGTCCTCTTTTTGCTTATTTATAAAATGCAAATATACAAAATATTTTTGACTTTCCGCCTCCGGCGACAATTTTTTTGCCTCCCCCTCTGCGCATCCACGCCCACACATCCCTACGCACGGCCGCAGGCGCTTGAAGAACGGCCGAAGGGACTCCGTAGAGGGGCCGAAGGGGCTCAGAACAAACCCAGCAACAGTAAGGGTTTGTGAGAATTTAATGTTGGTATGTATTTGTAATTGAGCGTGTTCTGCTGTTGTGAAAAAGTCGTTGCGCGGGTATCTTTATTTTTTGTATCTTTGCAGAATAAAAACGAAAGGGATATGAATTGCAAGATATTGACATACAGTCTTATGGTAGCTGCGTTGACTTTCGCTGCCTGCAGCGACAAGGAGCACACCGTCAACCTGGGCGATGAAACCCAGCAGCAGCCGCGCACCCCTGCGCGTCCGCTGGTGGCGGACTTGGAGTCAATCAGCGTGCCTGGTACCGATGTGTCGTTCAACATGGTGCTGGTGCGCGCCGGCAGCTTCACTATGGGCGGCGTCGACGCCGATGCCCCAGAGCATCAGGTTACTCTGACGCACAATTTCTACATCGGCCAGACCGAGGTGACGCAGGCCCTCTACCGCGCCGTGATGGACACCAGTGTCGCCGAGTTCAACTATGGCGACGACTACCCCGTAGACCATGTGAGCTACAGCGACGCTGTCGGTTTCTGCCAGAAACTGAAGGAGATGACCGGCTACAACTTCACGCTGCCCACCGAGGCGCAGTGGGAGTATGCCGCACAGGGCGGCCACCGCGCGCCCTCGTCGCGCACCGCCTATGCCGGCAGCGACATCATAGGCAATGTGGCCTGGTATTGGGACAATTCTCCGCACTACCAGACCGAGAACCCTGTCACCCACGAGCCCCTCATCATCCGCCACACATGCGCCGTCAAGGGCCGGCAGCCTAACGCCTTGAACCTGTACGACATGACGGGCAACGTGCGCGAGTGGTGCTCCGACTGGTATGCTGCCCTCGGCAGCGGCGCCGTCATCGACCCCGAGGGGCAGACCTCGGCAGGCCTCGGACGCGTCTATCGCGGAGGTAGCTGCAACGACTCGGCCCAATATTGCCGCGTGGCGCACCGCGAAGGATTGAGCTCGAGCAGCACGAGCTATAATATAGGCTTCCGTGTGGCCGTCACCATGGACTGACGCTCGCTGCGCTGCCTACTGATAGCAGAAACCCCTACGGAGCATCATTGCTGATATCCGTAGGGGTTTTCTTTTAATGCAGGTTGCGTCAGCAGCAGTCGTGGTCCTTGCAGTGGCTGCTGCGCGTCTCCAACTCCAGGGTGCTGTGGTGGATGCCGAGCCCGTCGAGGGTCTCTTTCACGCGGTCGGTGACCTCCTCGAGCATCGTGGCCTCGGGTATGACGATGTGGCACGTCAACGCCGTCTCCGTCGTCGAGATGGCCCAGATGTGCATGTGGTGCACGTTGAGCACGCCGTCGAGGCTTTCAATCTTGTGGCTGATATCGTCCACGTCGAAGCCTTCGGGCACAGCGTCGGTGCTCATGCGCAGGCTCTCGGAGAGCAGCTCCCAGGTGCTGACGAGGATTACGACGGCTATGACGAGGCCTATGATTGGGTCTACCACCGTCCAGCCCGTGTACTTGATGACCACGCCGCTTATCACCACACCGACGCTCACCAGTGTGTCGGCGAGCATGTGGAGGAAGGCGCCGCGTGTGTTGATGTCGTGTTTCTGCTGGCGGCTGAGGGCCCATGCCGTGAGGCCGTTGATGACGATGCCCACGGCGGCGGTCCAGATGATGAGAGTGCCGTTGACTTCCGTGGGGTTGAAGAACTTCTCGACGCTCTCCACGATGATGGCGCCCACGGCGACGAGGAGGATGATGGCGTTGAGCAGCGAGATGAGGACCGAGGCTTTGCGGTGGCCGTAGGTGAAGCGCTTGGTAGCGTGGCTCGAGGCCAGTTTCAGCGCTATCATGGCCAGCAACAGCGAGAATACGTCGCTGAGGTTGTGCCCGGCGTCGCTGAGCAGGCCTATGCTGTTGCCCACGATGCCCGCCACGGCCTCGACGATGACGAAGGCCAGGTTGAGCGCTACCGCCACAATATATATTGTAGACAGTTTCTCTATGGCGTGCGCGTGGTGGTGATGGTGGTGGCCGTGATGTTCGTGCTCGTGCCCGTGGTGTTCGTGTTCATGGAGGTACTCATGATGATGCTCATGACCATGGTTGTGTTGGTGTTCCATTTCTCTGTTTTTTTAGTTTTGTTTGACCTTGTTTTTCAGTTTGCAAAATTACTAACTTTCCAGAACACGGCGTTATCACCAATAGTGGTGAAAGCAAGCCGGCACCACCGAGGGCTGCCGATGGTGCCGGATGCAGGCTGTTGCTGTATTTGCGTTTAGAGGCGTATGCGGTGGGTGAGGGTGATGTAGCCGACGCGGCGGTTTATACCCTCCCAGGGCTTGTAGGCGGTGCCGTTGTTTTCGATGGTGAAGCCGTCGTTGAAGAAGTTGTGCAGAGGCATGGAGAACATGAGGACGGTCTTGCTGCGGGCGTTCATGCTGTAGGTGATGCCGAAGTCGAGACCGAGGCCGTCGCTGAACATGGAGTTGTCACACTGCATCGGATAGGGGAGGTTCATGTCTTCGCCGTTGTAGTTGCCACCCCAGCCGACGACTTTGTCGTAGAAGATACCGCCCTCGATGGCTATGTCCTCGAAGGTGATGACAAGACCGCCGCGTGGCTGGAAGTAGAAGCTGCGGAGGCTCTGGTCGTTGGTTTTGAAGACCATCTCCTGGCTCTTGAAGAAAGCGCCGGCGTAGAGGCCTATGAATGTGGGCGTCCACGAGGCGTCGATACCGATGCAGAAGTCACCCATCTTCTTGAAGGGGGTGGCGAAAGCGCGGTGGTAAGGACCATAGATGTCGTTAATCTCTGTGAAACCGCTCTTGGCCATACCTACGGGGAAAACGAGGTCGGCGCCGGGAAGCAGGGTTGCGAGGGCTACGGAGTCGACGTGGTTGTCGGCACCGAGCATGGTGACGGTGACGCCCTGGGCAATATTGTAGAGGATGGTGGTCCAATAGTTGGTTGTCCATGCGCGTGAGTTGATGGTCACGGTGCTCTGTGCTGTTGCGCTGGTGGCGAGCATGGCCACAGCGGCAAGGGTGATAATGACTTTTTTCATGGTGTATGTATTAAATAATTATTCGTTACGGTCACGCCCGAACATCTGACCTATCCAGCAGCGGTTGAGGCGGGCGATGTTCTGGCGCTTGATCTGTTTGGGGCATTCGGCCTCGCAGGCGTAGGTGTTGGTGCATCCGCCGAAGCCCAGCTCGTCCATCTTGATGATCATGTTGCGCACGCGGTCCATTGCTTCGGGATAGCCTTGCGGCAGCAGGTTGAGGTGGCTTATCTTGGCACCGACGAAGAGCATGGCGGAGGCGTTCTTGCATGCTGCCACGCAGGCACCGCAACCTATGCAGGCGGCGGCGTCCATCGCCTGGTCGGCGATGTGTTTGGGCACAAGGATGTTGTTGGCGTCGGGCACGCCGCCGGTGGTGGCGCTGATATAGCCGCCGGCCTGGATGATCTTGTCGAAGGCCGTGCGGTCGACCACCAGATCCTTGATGATGGGGAAGGCTTTGGCACGCCAAGGTTCCACCCATATCTCGTCGCCGTCGTTGAAGTGGCGCATGTGGAGCTGGCAGGTGGTGACGCCGTCGTCGTTGCCGTGCGGACGACCGTTGATGTAGAGGCCGCACATGCCGCAGATGCCTTCGCGGCAGTCGTTGTCGAAGCAGACGGGGTGGGCTATCTTGTCGTTGATGAGCTTCTCGTTGAGTTGGTCGAGCATTTCGAGAAACGAGCAGTCGGCCGAGATGTTGTCAATCTCGTAGGTCTCAAAGTGCCCTTTGGCGCGGGCGTTCTCTTGGCGCCATATATGTAGTGTGAATTTCATGGCTTACTTGTAATTACGTTTGACAATCTGTATGTGCTCGTAGTTGAGTTCTTCCTTGTACATCACTTCGGGCTTGTCGTGTCCTTGGTACTCCCAGGCGGCTACAAACATGAAGTTGTCGTCGTCTCGGAGGGTCTCGCCGTCCTCTGTCTGGTGCTCCACGCGGAAGTGTCCGCCGCAGCTCTCCTCACGTTGGGTGGCGTCGGCGACGATGAGGCGTGCCAGCTCGAAGTAGTCGGCCAGGCGGTAGGCTTTCTCCAGCTCGGGGTTCATCTCCGCGGCCTTGCCGGGTATGAAGACGTGCTGGTAGAAGTCGGCCTCGAGTTCGGCGACCTTTGTGGCGGCGGTGGCAAGGCTTTCCTTGCTGCGGGCCATGCCGCAGTATTCCCACATTATCTTGCCGAGGGCCTTGTGGTAGTGGTCGACGGAGTTGTCGCCCTGTATGTTCATGAGGCCCTCCATGCGGGCGCGTACGTTGGCTTCGGCCTCGTCGAACTCGGGGCCTTCGGCCTTTATTTTGCCCACATAAATCTGGTCGGCCAGATAGTTTTGCATGGTGTAGGGGAGGACGAAGTATCCGTCGGCGAGGCCCTGCATGAGGGCGCTGGCGCCGAGGCGGTTGGCGCCGTGGTCGCTGAAGTTGGCCTCGCCAGCGGCGAATAGGCCGGGGATTGTCGTCTGCAGCTCATAGTCGACCCAGAGGCCGCCCATGGTGTAATGTACGGCGGGGTATATCATCATCGGGTACTCGTAGGGATCAACGTCGACAATCTTCTGGTACATCTGGAAGAGGTTGCCGTACTTCTGCTCCACCACGTCGCGGCCGAGACGCTTGATGGCGTCGGCGAAGTCAAGGTACACGGCCAGGCCTGTGGAACCCACGCCGTAGCCTGCATCGCAGCGCTCTTTGGCGGCACGGCTGGCGACGTCGCGCGGCACAAGGTTGCCGAAGGCGGGATAGCGGCGTTCGAGGTAGTAGTCGCGGTCTTCCTCGGCGATGTCGAGGGCGTTCTTCTCACCGCGTCGTATGGCTTCGGCGTCCTCTTTCTTCTTGGGCACCCAGATGCGGCCGTCGTTGCGGAGGCTCTCGCTCATGAGGGTGAGCTTCGACTGGTAGTCGCCGTGCACGGGTATGCAGGTGGGGTGTATCTGCACGTAGCAGGGGTTGGCGAAGGCGGCGCCGCGACGGTGGCACACCCATGCTGCGCTTCCGTTGCTGTTCATGGCGTTGGTGCTGAGGTAGTAGACGTTGCCGTAGCCGCCTGTGGCCACCACGACGGCGTGTGCTGCATAGCGCTCGAGCTCGCCGGTGACGAGGTTGCGGACTATGATGCCGCGTGCACGGCCGTCCTTGACGACGAGGTCCATCATCTCGTGACGCTCGTGCAGCACCACGGTGCCGCGTGCTATCTCGCGGCTGAGTGCGCCGTAGGCACCCAGCAGCAGTTGCTGGCCCGTCTGTCCGCGGGCGTAGAATGTTCTCGAGACCTGTGCACCGCCGAAGGAGCGGTTGTCGAGCAGGCCGCTATAGTCGCGTGCGAAGGGCACACCCTGCGCCACACACTGGTCGATGATGTCGCCGCTGACCTCTGCCAGGCGGTAGACGTTGGCCTCGCGGGCGCGGTAGTCGCCGCCCTTGATGGTGTCTTTGAAGAGGCGCTCTACGCTGTCGCCGTCGTTCTGGTAGTTCTTGGCGGCGTTGATACCGCCCTGGGCGGCTATGGAGTGGGCTCGGCGCGGCGAGTCCTGGATGCAGAAGATGTCCACATGGAATCCCAGGGCGCCGAGCGAGGCGGCTGCCGATGCGCCGGCGAGGCCGGTGCCGACGACGATGATGTCGAGCTTGCGCTTGTTGGCGGGGTTCACCAGCTTCTGCGCGGCTTTGTAGTTGGTCCATTTCTCGCTGAGAGGACCTTCAGGTATCTTGGAGTCTAATTTCATTGCGTTAGTGTGTTATTGCGTTAATGCGTAATGGGTTATAGGCCAAGGTAAACGAGTATCGGCACTATGGCGAACATCAGCACCACGAGCCACGTGTATATCTTGCCCAGCACCTCGATGATGTTGTTGTACTTGTAGTTGTTGAGGCCCAAGGTCTGGAAGGCCGAGGGGAAGGCGTGGCGGAGGTGCATGAAGATGACGAAGAAGAAGAAGAGGTAGCCGAGCACGATGTGCCAATGGCTGAACTTCTCGCGCACCATGTAGTAGAAGTCGGGCTCTGGGTCGCTCTCGGGCAGCACCTTGCGCAGGGTCTGCCGTTCGTCGTAGGTGAGGTGGCGTATCCACTCGCCGTCGCCGGTGATGTTGCCCTCCTCGCTGGCGCGCTGCACGATGTTGATGATGCCCAGCTGGTCGCGCATCTTGCCTATGTACTCCTCCACCTCTGTTGCGTCGCCGTTCTCATCGGTGTACATGGCCGACTGGGCCTCCAGCTCGTCGATCATCTCTTCGGGGGTCAAGCCCATCTGCTGCGAGTACTGCACGAGGCCCATGATTTCTTGGCTCTGCAGCTTTTCGGTCTTCACCATATATTCGCCCTTCACCCAGCCGAGCTTGACGAAGTAGAAGTCGCAGAAGTGGATGATCAGGCACACGAAGATGAGGATGCCCGTCCACACCATCAACTTCGATGTGGTGTGAGTCTTGCTGCGCGAGGCCTCGTGGTAGCGCACGGGGCGTGCCAGACGGTTGGTGATGGCCAGCCAGAGCGTCAGCAGTATGTGCAGCGCTATGACACCCATCAGCACTATCTCGAACACTTTGACAATCCAGTTGGTGCCCATGAAGTGGCAGAAGGCTGAGTACCAAGCGCCTTCGTCGTGTCGCAGGACGAAGAGGTTGGCTGTGGCGTGGAACAGCAGGAACAGCAGCAGGAATGCGCCTACCAGAGCCACGAGGAGCTTCTTCGTGATGGAGTGAATTTTCGGTAAGTTCATATCGTTTAGAATGTTATTGTTAAGAATTATTAAATATCAAAAGGCAAAGATACGAAAAAAAACTCAATTGCAAGCCCTCGGCGTCAAAAAAGATGGCTCTCCGCCATTGTCGCAAGAAGACCTCTCGCCGCGCAGGTGCCGCCATCCGGTGCCCCTTTCGTCGCAGCAAAGTGAAAAAAAAGTTTGCCACCGTATTGAATTATTTGTATATTTGCAATATTGAAAAAAGGATGCAAAATAGTATAAACATCTAAAACATATCGCATTATGATTAAAAAAGTTATCGCATTGGCCCTTGCCGCATTCATCGGCACGAGCCTCATGGCACAGAGCGTACAGGAAACCACAGCGATGGTCGGCGAGAAGACCGTCACCGCCTACACCGTCAGCCTCCAGAAGGACGTCAAGATGGTGCAGGAGGCCATGAACCAGCGCCTCAAGGACGCCAAGCTGAAGACCAAGAAGAGCGAGGGCTACATCGCCGCTCTCGACCAGATGTATGCCGAAATCTCCAATGCCACGATGAGCCTCTACACCAAAGTCGAGGAGCAAGGCAAGCGCAAAGACAAGGTGACCGTCGTCACCGTCTGCGCCATCAGCAACGACCTCACAATCAGCCAGAGCGTCATCAACGGCAACGTGCGCAACTTCGTCGAAGGCTTCGCCCAGTATGTCAGCAAGTTTGAAGCCGGCCAGCAGATGGAAGCCGAGCAGGCCAACCTGAAGAAAGCCGAGAAGGCCGCCGGCAAGGCTGCCGCCGTCGTCACCGGCTTGGAGAGCGACATCACCAAGGCCCAGAAGAAAATCGAGGACCGTCGCAAAGACATCGAGAAGTACCAGCAGAAGATTGCCGACTGCGAGAAGGAGATTGCCGACCTCGAGAAGAGCATAGAGAAAAACACCGGCAAGAAAGCCGAAGCCGAGCGCAAAGCCGAAGAGGCCAACCAGAACGTCAAAGCCGTCGAAGGCGAAGTGGAGAAATACCGCCAGATGAGCGAATAACCGCCACCAGCTGGCGAATAGTCGCCACCAGTCGTGCGAATAACCGCCATCGGCAGCAACAAAGTAAAAGAGGCTCAGTCGAGCCTCTTTTTTTTGCCCTTCAATCACATATAATCATTTGTCAGTCATTACTTCCAACTTACTATCTCTTACCTTTGTAAGCGTAAGTAATGAGTAATATAAGAGCAATATAAGACCAATATAAGAGATGATACGGTTATAGTGCATGTTTCCAACCTGTTACAAATATGCAAAAAAAGCTGCTTTTTCAGGGTGGAGAAGGTGTCGCTACGATGGGGAATCCGCCAACAATAGACAAACAGGTGGGCAAAAACGCTTTTGCCCACCTGTTTATGTGTTGAATTAAGAATGCTTTATTTCTTCGGGGCGCCGCCGCCGAAGTCGTCATAGGCGATGTTCTCGGGCTGGACGCCGAGGTTGTCAAGCATGTTGACGACGGCACTGCTCATGGGGCCGGGGCCACACATGTAGTATTCGATGTCCTCGGGGGCGGGGTGGTCCTTGAGGTAGGTGTCGTACATCACCTGATGGATGAAGCCGGGGGTGTAGGGCACTCCGGCGGCATCGGCGGCGGGGTCGGGCCGGTCGAGGGCCAGATGGAAGTGGAAGTTGGGGAAATCCTTTTCCAGCTGGTGGAAGTCGTTGAGGTAGAACACCTCGTTGAGGGCGCGGGCACCGTAGAAGTAGTGCATGGGGCGGTGGGTGCAGTTGAGTGTGCGGGTGAGGTGCATGATCTGTGCGCGTAGAGGAGCCATACCGGCGCCACCGCCCACCCAGATCATCTCGTTGCCCTGCGGGTCGTCGCTCCAGGTGCCGTCCTCGGTGCCGCGGACGCGGAACTCGCCGTAGGGACCGCTCATGATAACCTTGTCGCCGGGCTTCAGCGAGAAGATGTAGCTGGAGGCTATACCGGGGTTGACGTTCTGGAATCCGCTGCGGTCGGCCGTGAAGGGCGGTGTGGCTATTCTTACTGTCAGCATGAAGACGTCGCCTTCGGCGGGATAGTTGGCCATAGAATAGGCGCGGACGGTGGGCTCTGTGTTGACGCAGACGAGGTCGAACATCTTGAACTTCTCCCATGCGGGCAGGTACTCGTCGCCGATGAGGCTGCGGTCGAAGTCGCTGTATTTGATGCGGAAGGTGGGTATCTTGATCTGTGCGTAGCTGCCGGGCACGAAGTCCATGTGCTCACCTGCGGGTAGCTGCACCTTGAACTCTTTGATGAAGGTGGCCACGTTGCGGTTGCTGACCACCGTGCACTCGTATTCCTTGATGCTGAGGATGCTCTCGGGGAGCTTCAGGCTTAGGTCCTCTTTGACCTTCACCTGGCATCCGAGGCGCCAGCCTTCCTGTATCTGCTTGCGGCTGAAGTGGGGTGTCTCGGTGGGGAGGATGCTGCCGCCACCCTTAACCACGCGGCATTTGCACTGGCCGCACGAGCCCTTGCCGCCGCAGGCCGAAGGCAGGTGGACGCCCTGTTCGCTGAGAGTGCTGATGAGCGTGCCGCCGGTGGGGACGGTCAGTTCTTTGTCGTCGTTGATGGTGATCTTCACGTTGCCCTGCGGTATTAGCTTGGCGCGGAGTATAAGCAGCGCCGCCACCAGTAGCAGGATGACGACCAGGATGATTATGATTGCAGAGATTAATGTAGTCATTTTCTTTAGTTTTAAGTTTTAAGCTGTAAGTTTTAAGTGGCTTGCGCAGGCCGCGTCAGCCCACTTAAAACTTAACACTCACAGCTTACAGCTATAATTTGAATCCCATGAACGACATGAACGCCATGCCCATGAGGCCGGTAATGATGAAGGTGATGCCCACGCCGCGGAGGGCAGGGGGGATGTGGCTGTAGCGCAGCTTTTCCCTTATGGCGGCGATGGCCACGATGGCCAGGAACCAGCCGATGCCGCTGCCGAGGGCGAAGACCGTGGCCTCGCCGATGTTGGCGTAGCCGCGCTCCTGCATGAAGAGCGAGCCCGACATGACGGCGCAGTTCACGGCGATGAGCGGGAGGAAGATGCCCAGCGAGTTGTAGAGGGCAGGGCTGAACTTCTCCACTATCATCTCCACCATCTGCACGATGGCAGCAATGACGGCGATGAACATGATGAGGCTCAGGAAGCTGAGGTCCACCTCGGCCAGCGAGGGCGATATCCACGCCAGCGCGCCGGGGGCGAGGAAGAACTTGTTGAGCAGGTAGTTGATGGGCACGGTGATAAGCAGCACGAAGGTGACCGCTATGCCGAGGCCCGCGGATGTCTTCACCGTCTTGCTCACGGCAAGGTAGGAGCACATGCCGAGGAAGAAGGCGAAGATCATGTTATCGACGAATATCGACTTGATGAATATGTTGATGTAGTCCATGTCTCGAATGCGTTAATGTGTTTTTCGCTTGATTTAATCTAATTATAAGGAACTCAAAGCCTGCAAGCAGGCAGAATGCGTTAGTGGGTCATTATTGATCAAAGCCTTTTCAGCTATTGTTCTTTTTCAATAGTTCTTTAGGTATGGTTTTCGCAATGACGGTACCATCAGTATAAATATCAAACCATATTATTTCTTTGTCATACTTTCCCTTAAACGGAAAGATTTGTGCTGGATCTTTTTTCCCTGTGCTTGTTGCTTGTTCATGTTCAATGGGAATAATCACGTTCCCATTTAGGTCGATTAGCCCCCAGTTGTTGTTTGATTTCACTGCAGCAAATCCTTCCGAATCAAGGGGAAGTTCTATTTCGTCATATTGTGGATTTACAATTTCCATTCCATTAATGTCAATAATCCCCCATTTGTTTTCTTTTCTGACTTTCACAACTCCGTAGAAACCGATATGGTCAATATCATCATATTTACCATTTTTTACGACAATTGCACCATTGGAATCTATTATACCGACTTCTCCGTCATTCTCAACCCGATATAATTCATAATTCAATGTTAATGCCATAATATCATCAAATTGTGGCATAATTACATAAGTCCCCGTTCTATTTATTACTCCATATTTTTTACCATCAGTTGAAACAATCGCACGATTAGTATTATAGAATTCTTGTACATATTTATATCGTGGAGCTATTGCAACATTATTGTTTTGATCAACAAATCCATAAAGTCCATTTTTCTTGAAGGACTTTAGCCCATTATGATAAGATTCGTCGTCGTCAAAAATATTTAATGGTTCAATCTCAGGATTCATCTCCTCAATACTTACATTTACCTTTTTCGCATGGTCTAAATCAAAAGCCTTTGACATTTTGTTGGGATTCGAATTGCAAGAGATGAAAATGGTGCACATAATAATTGAGAGTAACACCATTAGTTTACATATTTCTTCATTTGTTTTTTATTATTGATTGTTCAACATTTTCAAATCCATAGCTGCATTTTATCATCCGTGCAAGTTTATTCGCGGCGTCTTTGCATAAGAATGGTGAGAGGAGAATTTCATCAATCATTACATTTGGAACAATCGGAATGAGACGGTGGCTTGTGTCTTTTCTGTCGATGTCATCCGCCATAACGAAGTAAAACCTAAATTCATCTTCGTCAGCATAAACTTCATCCTTGCTGAAGAATTGTTTTTCTTCGTCATTTGACGGTAAAAAATTTTTACAATAGTTCATTGAACCACAATATACCTTATCGACACCTTTTTTTTCTAAATCCAATTGCAAAGATGCAATAAGTTTGTGTATCGAACTTTTTATGCGTACACCTGTCTCCCCTGCGTAACTTTTCCACATCAGATAACTTTCTCTTTCGGTTCTTGTCCAGCAAGAAATAGGGCAATCTACTATATCTTTGTAAGTAAGATTACGTTTGGGATTCTCTGCATAAGATATGGCGTTTTTGTTTGCAACAGAAAAACCAAACTCAAGATATTTTTTGTAATATCCTTCATTGGCATCGTTGTTTTCTCGTCTACGTTTGGCGTATAGTTTATTCGTTTCGAGAAGTTGTAGTAAATAATCCAATCGCATGTAATGACAAATAATTCTATCTGTCGGACCATCATTAGGATGGTAATAATACCAGTTCAATTTGCCATCATTCATGTTGTGAAAACATTAAATTAATACCATTTCGCACCGTTGAGGGTTCGCCGAAGGACCGCCGAAGGTTCGTCGAAGGATCGTCGAAGGACCGTAGAATGCAGAGGGTGTTTTGGGGCCGTGTTCATTATTCGCAGAGTTCTTTGTTCGTACTTCTGTGCCACCAGATAATGAGGCCGACGAGGATGAGGGCCATGGGGGGCATAATCATCAGGCCGTTGTTCTCGTAGCCGATGCCGTAGAGGCCGAGCTTCTCCGCCACGGGATAGCCCCAAAGGGTGCCGCTGCCGAAGAGTTCGCGGACGAAGCCTAGGACGATGAGGATGACGCTGTAGCCGAGTCCGTTGCCGAGTCCGTCGAGGAAGCTCGCCCAAGGCTTCTGCACCATGGCGAAAGCCTCGAGGCGGCCCATGACGATGCAGTTGGTGATGATGAGGCCCACGAAGACGGAGAGCTGCTTGCTCACGTCGTAGACGTAGGCTTTCAGCATCTGGTCGACCAGCACCACGAGGGTGGAGACGACGACGAGCTGCACGATGATGCGGATGCGTGGCGGGATGGTGTTGCGCAGGAGCGAGATGATGACGTTGGCCAGCACCACCACCACGGTGACGCTGAGGGCCATCACCACGGCGGGCTTCAGCTGTGCCGTCACCGCCAGACAGGAGCAGACGCCCAGCACCTGTACAAGGATGGGGTTCTCCTTGCTGAAAGGCAGTTTGATAAGGTCAAAGTTCTTCATTCGGTAGCCTCCTTTCTAGTATTGCTAGTATCACTAGTAGTACTAGGCATACTAGAGCTACTAGATAATTTGCTGTAGTCGTCATAGGCTTTGGCCAGCATGGCGGTCACGCCGTTGCTGGTCATGGTGCCGCCGCTGATAGCATCCACCTCGTAGGGGTTGCTGTGGTCGGCGTTCTTGGCCAGGTGGATGGCTTGGGTGTCCATACGTTTGCCGATGAAGCGCTGTGCGAACTTGTCGGTGGCAATTTCGCCGCCGAGGCCGGGGGTCTCGCCCTTGTGGTCGAAGACGGCGCCCACCACGGTGCTGGTGCTGTCGAGCGCCAGGTAGCCCCAGATGGGTCCCCACAGGCCGGTACCTTTGAGCGGCAGGACGATACCACCGTCGAAGGTGTAGTAGCCGTCGGCCTCGGTGATATGCTTGGCGTAGAGCTCCGCGGCGTTGTCGCGTGTAGCTTCGACGCCGATGGTCTTCAGTATCATCTGCTTGGTCTCGGCCTGCTGGTTCTTGGTCTGCAGGGGCTTGAGGCTGACGCTCACCACCGTGAGTATCAAAGCTGCCACCACGACGAGCACAGCCGAGTAGATGAAGATATAGGTGTTAGAGAATGTCTTTTTCATCGGGCGATCCTCCTTTCTCTACGCTTGATGTTGCGGCTGACGACGCAATGGTCAATCAGCGGGGCCATGCAGTTCATGAAGAGGATGCTGAGCATCATGCCCTCGGGATAGGCGGGGTTGCAGACGCGCAGTAGCACGGCGAAGGCGCCGATGAGCAGGCCGTAGATCCACTTGCCGGTGTTGGTCTGCGCGGCGGTGACGGGGTCGGTGGCCATGAAGACGGCGCCGAAGGCGAAGCCGCCCATCAGGAAGTGGTAGTAGAACGGCAGCTGCATATAGTCGTTGTATCCGATGGCGTTGAACAGCAGTCCCATTGCGCCGCCGCCAAGGAAGACGCTCAGCATGATGCGCCAGGAAGCAATGCCCGTGAACAGCAGCAAGATGGCACCGAGGGCTATGGCGATGACGGAGGTCTCGCAGGTGGAGCCGGGGATGGTGCCGATAAGCATGTCGAGTGCCGAAGCCGAAGGATGCAAACCTGCGGCCAGTTCGCCCATGGGCGTGGCACCGGCGATGGCGTCGCTGCCCCAAAGGTCGTTGGCAATCCACACCTTGTCGCCACTCATGTGTGTCGGGTAGGCAAAGAAGAGGAAGGCGCGCGCCACGAGGGCTGGGTTGAGGAAGTTCATGCCGCTGCCGCCGAAGACCTCCTTGCCGATGATGACGGCGAAGGCCACGGCCAGCGCCACCTGCCACAAGGGTGTGGTGACGGGCACAATCATCGGTATCAGCAGACCTGTGGCCAAGTAGCCCTCGTTCACCTCGTGGTGGCGGTATTGGGCAAAGGCAAACTCTATAAACAAGCCTACGGCGTAGCTCACCACGATAAGTGGCAGCATTCTTAAGAAGCCAAACCACCACATATAGAGCCAATGCCAGTCGGCACCGGTGCTCATGGCGGTCTGGTAGCCGATGTTCCACATGCCGAAGAGCAGGGCGGGGATGAGGGCAATCACCACGATGATGATGCTACGCTTCATGTCCACCGCGTCGCGGATATGGCTGCCGCTCTTGGTAACAGTCTTGGGTGTGAAGGCGAAGGTGTGGAACGCCTCGTAGGTGCTCCCCAACCAGCTCCACTTGCCCTTGGGTTCAATCTTGTCGAACCAGTCTTCGAGCCATTTCATATTCATGAGATAGCCTCCTTTCTAAGCACCTCGAGTGCTTCTCTGATAATCGTCTGTATCTCCGTCTTCGAGGGATCGATGAACTCGCACAGGGCGAAGTCCTCGGGTTCAACCTCGTAGATGCCGAGTTTCTCCTGCAGCTCCACATCGCCCACGATGCAGGCCTTGATGAGCTGTAGCGGATAGATGTCGAAGGGGAACACGCGCTCGAAGCTGCCCGTAAAGAGGAAGGGACGCACCGAGCCATGCATGTTGGTGTTGAACGAGTAGGTGGGCTTTATGGGCATCAAAGGCTCAAGCGCCTTAAACGGCCTCAACAGGCCGCTTAGAAAAGTGTAGCTGAAGCTGTACTTCTTGAGGCCAGGCATGAGCCATCCCATGAAGTCGTACTTGTCGCCCTCCTCGATGAAGCATACCTGCTGGTCGTACATCCCGAGGAAGCCGTCGGCCTTGATGGTAGTGCCCGAGAGAGCGCTGCCGCTGACGATGCGGGTACCCGATGCCGTATGCTTGGCGTTGAGGGCTGGGTAGCCGGTATCCATCATCTGCACGGCGCTGATGCGTTGCATGCTGGCGCCGCAGAGCACGCGGTAGTGTTTGGGAGCTTTTGCCGAAGGGCCGCCCACGCTGATGACGCGCTCCGGACGGTATTCGCCTGTCATGACCCAGCGGCCTATGTTGGCCACATCCTGCGCGTTCACGCTCCAAATGTATTCGCCCTTGTTGATGGGGCTTATGGCTGCCACTATGGTGCCGATGTTGCCGGCGGGGTGGGGGCCTTCAGCCTTGACGCAATGCACGTCGGCGTATGCCGAGAGAGCCTTCACGCCGGCCTCGAACTCGTGCTCGCGGCCTTTCAGCGCAAAGTCTATATCGGGTGCCAGCGGGTTTGTGTCGCGCATGCTCACGAAGATGCCTTTGGGCTTGTGGTCGGGGTTGGCGATGGCGCCGAATGGGCGTTCCTTGATCATCCACCAGCATGGTGAATTGAGAATTGAGAATTGAGAATTGAGAGTTTTTGACGCGTCGTCAGCCGAATTTTCAATTCTCAATTTTAAATTTTCAATTTTAACCACCACCTCCATCAGCTTGCGTTTCTCGCCGCGCACTATGGCTTCCACCACGCCGTCCACCGGCGAGGGGAGCGTCAGGCGAGGGTCGTTCTTGTCGGCCACCAGGGGCTGTCCGGCGCTTACGCTGTCGCCCTCGGCGACAAGCAGGCGCGGCGTGAAGCCCACCACGTCGGGCGGCTTCACGCCGTAGCGCTCTATGCTGCGGGCGTCGACGATGTGCCGTTCAGGCGTGCCGCCGAGCGGTATGTCGAGCCCTTTCTTTATCTTTATTGTTTCTATCATCATTTATTAGCGGTCAGGTCAACAGGCTGCAGCATGTTCTCGGGCTTCAGTATCTCGTCGAGCTGCTTCTTGGTGAGCAGTTTGTGCTCGAGCACCAGCTCGTAGACGCCGCGACCCGTCTCCGAGGCCTCCTTGGCAATCTTGGTCGAGGTCTTGTAGCCGATGATGGGGTTGAGCATGGTGACGATGCCAATGGAGTGTTCCACAAGCTGGCGGCAGCGCTCCTCGTTGGCGCGGATGCCGTCGATACAGAAGCGGCGCAGGGTGTCGTAGCCGTTCTCCAGCAGGTGGATGCTCTCGAAGAGGGTGTAGGCGATGACGGGCTCCATGACGTTGAGCTCCAGCTGGCCATTGTCGCTGGCCAGGCTGATGGTCATGTCGTTGCCGATGACGCGGTAGCACACCTGGTTCATCACCTCGGGGATGACGGGGTTCACTTTGCCGGGCATGATGCTGCTGCCGGGCTGGCGCTCAGGCAGATGTATCTCGTTGAGGCCGCAGCGCGGGCCGCTGGAGAGCAGGCGCAGGTCGTTGCATATCTTGTTAGTCTTGATGGCCAGGCGTTTCATGGCGGCGCTGTAGGCAATCATGCAAGTGGTCGCCGAGGTGGCCTCTATCAGGTTGTCGGCCAGCGTGATGTTCCAACCCGTAATCTTGCGCAGGGCCTTGATACAGGCCTCGCTGTAGCCGGGCTTCGAGCAGATGCCCGTGCCGATAGCTGTGGCGCCCATGTTGACAATCAGGAACTCGTCGGCCGTAGCGCGCAGGTTCTTGTATTCGCCGCGCAGCGAGTCGGCGAAGGCGCCGAAAGTCTGGCCGAGGGTCATGGGCACAGCGTCCTGCAGCTGGGTGCGGCCCATCTTGATGACGTGAGCGAACTCCTTGCTCTTATAGTCGAGGGCGGCGATAATCTGCTCCAGATGAGGCATGAAGGCGAGGTGCTCGAGGGCTAAGGCCATGTGGATGGCGCAGGGATAGGCGTCGTTGGTGCTCTGCGAGGCGTTGACGACGTCGTTGGGCGAGCAGTACTGGTATTCGCCCTTCTGGTGACCCATGCGCTCCAGCGCCAGGTTGGCAATCACCTCGTTGGCGGCCATGTTGGTGCTCGTGCCGGCACCGCCCTGTATCATATCTATGGGGAACTGGTCGTGGTATTTGCCCTCGATGAGCTGGTCGCAGGCCCACATGATGGCTTCGCCCTGCTCGGGGGTAATCATGCCAACCTCGATATTGGCCATTGCGGCAGCCTTCTTGGTGATGGCCATACCGCGGATGAAGTTGGAGTAGTCGCACAGCAGATGACCGCTGATATGGAAGTTCTCGATTGCGCGGCTTGTCTGTACGCCGTAGTAAGCTTCAGCTGGCACCTCACGCTGACCCAGCAGGTCGCTCTCGGTGCGGTATTTTTGTTTTTCCATAGTAGGGTTTGTTTATTTATTGTATTGTATTTTAATTTGTTGACTGTATAATCCCTCTTTTGGGAGAGACGGCAAATGTACAAAATAAAAATTATTTTGCCAAAAAATAATCTTCCCCTTGCTGCAATATTTTTTTTGATAGAAACACCCTCGAATTCCCCCACCTGAACCCCACCTAAACCCGTCCTAAACGGCTACAAGACCCCATGTAACCCCCATCGGCTCCGTAGGGTATGATGGGAAAATGGGAGTTTTTTTTATGTCATTATACAATAAAAGCGCTGACGCATCGTTCATAATGGTATTATGAGGCGTTTGGCTTTTATAATCATTGCATTGACGGCGTGGATGTGCGCTGCGGCGCAGACCAACGTGCTGATTAGCGGCACGTCGGCCAACGCTGTAGGCAAGCGGATGGCGCTCTACGGCTACAGCGACATGCTGTCGATGCGCGAAGTGCTGCTCGACGAGGCTGTTGTGGACAGCGCCGGACGGTTCGAGCTGCGCTGCTTCGCCGACTATCCCCGTCTGGTGTACGTCGAGGTGGAGTGCTACAACCAGTCGTTCTACGTGGAGCCGGGCCGCACCTACACAGTATGGCTGCCTACTTTTGACTGGAGCCTCGACGAGCGCCGCAATGTCTACCTCGACCCCGAGCCGCTGCCACTGGAGTTCCTTGGCCTGCCGGCCGACGAGCTGAACCTGCGCATAGGGCGCTTCGAGGCCTTGGTGGACAGCTTCGTCGTGGCCAACCGGGTCTTCTTCGACCCGCGCTACAAGCCCGACCCGCGCCGCATGGACACCCTGCGCCGCGAGGTGCTCAAGGCCGTGGGACCGCTGGAGGACGATTTCTTCGGGCGCTATGTGAACTACTCGTTGGCGGAGATGTCTCTGGCCATGCATGCCGTGAGCCGCACCAAGCTGATTGACCGCTATGTCAAGAACCAGCCCGTGCGCTACTACGACGAGCAGTACATGAGGCTCTTCCTGGCGCTGTATGCCGGCAGCATCTCGCACGGCACACGCCGCATAGGGCAGGACCGCCTGGCGGCATGGGTGGAGAGCGGCGACGCGATACGCTACGCCGACTCGATAGGCCTCGACCCCCTGTTGCGCAACGAGCAGGTGCGCGAGCTGGCCATGCTGCAGGCGCTGAAAGAGAGCTGGTACGACCGCGCCTACAGCCGCGATGCCGTGCTGCGCATGGTGGAGAGTGTGGGCAACGACAGCAAGTTCCCCGAGCACCGCAAGCTGGCCTCGTCGCTGGCGCAATGCCTCAAGGGCGATGCGGCGGCGGAGAACGAAACGACCGACTTTACCCTTCCCGATGTCGACCGCAACCCCGTGAGTATCGGCAGCTTCGCCGGCAAGTGGGTGTACATGGGCTTTGTGCGCGTCGGCGAGCCCGCCTCGCTGTCCGAGATAGAGACGATGGCGCACTTCCGCGACAGCGTCTACGCCCGTCACCCAGACGTGGTGTTCGTCTGCGTGTCGTGCGACCGCGAGTTCCAGCGCATGTACCACTTCCTAAAGAACAACCGCCGCGGGCACCGCTACAACTGGACGTGGCTGCACTACGATGGCAACTACCGTCTGCTGGAGCGCTACGGGGTGGTGAGCTACCCCACATTCATACTGCTGAAGCCCGACGGCACGCCATACAGCGAGCTGACGCCCCCGCCGGCAAGCGGCATACTGCTGCGCGGGCCGTGGGACAGGTGAGCCGCCGCGAGAAGCGATAACCAAGAAACGAATAACATACAACAATATGAACAAGCACAAAACAATGAAAGCACTTATGTCGGCTATGGTGGCCGCCATGCTGCTGCTGCCAGCCGCCGTGTCGGCGCAGCGCGTGGGCGGCGACGAGCGGCAGGACGACCTTTACCGTCAGGCCATGGACCTGTACCAGAAGCAGAAGTACGCCGCAGCGCAGCAGATCTTCGACGAGGTGGCCGCCGGCAGCCAGCAGACCGGTGCCAGCATGCTGCTGAAAGCCGACGCCTGCTACTATGCCGGCGTATGCTCGGAGAAGCTGGACAACGACGACGCCTACTTCCGCCTCGAGGAGTTCTTGCGCCTCTACCCGCAGAGCGCTCGCCAGAACATGGCGCGCTTCTACCTAGGCAACTTCTACTATGCACGCGGCGACTACGACCGTGCGTTGGGCTACTACAAGGCTGTCGACCCCAAGGAGGTGGAGTACGACCATCGTAGCGAGTACAACTTCAAGCGCGGCTACTGCCACTTCCAGAAAGGCGACACGCGGAAGGCCGCCGACTACTTCTCGCAGCAGGTGGGGGGACAGAGCAAATACCGCAACTCAAGCCTCTACTACTACGCCCACATACAGTATATGGACGGGCAATACGACCTGGCGTTGCGTAACTTCCGCGAACTGCAGAACGACCGCAAGTTCGCCAAGATAGCACCCAGCTACATCGCCCGCATCTACTACTATCTTGGCAAGGACGACGAGCTGCTGCAGATGGCGCCGGCGTTGCTCAAGGACAAGGATGCCTTCAAGCGCAGCGAGATAGAGCAGATGGTGGGGGAGGTGTACTTCAACCGCGGCGAGTATGCCAACGCTTTGCAGCACTACGGCGCCGCCCGCCGCGAGCTGTCGCACGAGCAGCAGGTGAGCTGCACGCCGCAGGACAACGACTATCAGGTTGGCTACAGCCATTACATGCTTGGCCGCTACGACTCGGCAGCCGCCTATCTGGTGCGCAAGACACAATGCAACGACAGCGTGGCGCAGAACGCCCTCTACACGCTGGGCGACACCTACGTGCGCCTCGGGCGCAAGATGGATGCACGCAGCATGTTCCTTCAGGCCAGCAAGCTCGACTTTGACAAGCAGATAAAGGAGGACGCCCTCTTCAACTACGCCAAGCTGAGCTGCGAGCTGAACCAGAACGCCATGGGCGAGAGCATCAAGTCGTTCGAGAGTTACCTGAAGAAATACCCCAAAGGTCGCCACAAGACCGAGGCGGAGGAGATACTCACCGAACTCTATTGCTCCACCAACAACTACAAGGAGGCCATACGTCTGCTGGAGCAGGTGCCGCAGCGCAATGCAGCCCTCGAGCAGGCTTACCAGCGAGCCGTCCTCAATCGAGGCATCGAGCTGTGCAACAGCGGCAAAGAGGACGAGGGTGTGAAACTCTACGAGAAAGCCGTCAGGATCAACGCCGTGCCGCGTATCACCGCCGACGCCAACTATCTGCTCGGCGAATGGCAGTACCGTCAAGGGCAGACCTCGGCGGCAGAGAAGAGCCTCAACAAACTGCTGCTCTCCTCGTTCGCCAACAGTTCGCCCTATGCGCTGCCGGCACGCTACACCTATGCCTACCTGCTCATGCGCCAGAAACGCTACGACGAGGCCTACGACGCCTTCGCCGACCTCGACAGCCGTATTGCGCAGCCGAAAGACAAGCAGCAGCGCATGATGAAGGACGACGCCCACAACCGTCTGGGTGACTGCCTCTATGTGCAGAGCCGCTTCGCCGAGAGCATCGTGCAGTACGACAAGGTCATCGCCGCCAACGGTCGCGATGCCGACTATGCCACCTACCAGAAGGCCCTCGCCTATGGTGCACAGGGCAAGAACAGCGAGAAACTCACATACCTTAACTACATATTTGAGAAGTACGACAACTCGCCGTTGAAGTCGAAGGCCATGCTTGAGATTGCCAACACCTACATGATGTGCGACAACAACGAGATGGCTATGACCTACTACAACAACTTCATCAAGCAGTATCCGCAGAGCGTCTACGTCAAGACCGCGCTGCTCAACCAAGGCCTGATTTACTACAACACCGAGCGTCCCGACCAGGCTCTCAAAACATTCGACCGCCTGCTGACGCAGTATCCCGGCACCGACGAGGCCCGCGATGCCTTGAGCACGGTGAAGAACATATATATTGCGCAGAATAGAGTGGATGACTATTTCACCTATGTGAAGCGTACCACCAAGGTGACCGTCTCCACTGTGGAGCAGGACAGCACCACCTTCCTCGCCGTCGAGGGCCGCTACCAGGAAGGCGACTATGAGAATGCCGCCGCCGGCTTGGAGGGATACCTCAGCAAGTTCCCCAACGGCCTCTTCGCCGTCAAGGCCCATTATCTGCTTGCCGACAGCTACTTCCGTCAGGGGCAGAACGACAAGGCGCTGCCGCACTATGTGGCTGTCGCCTCGGCAGGCACCAACCAGTACAGCGAACGCTCGCTCTACAATGCCGCCAACATAGCCTATAGCCTTGGCGACTACAACAAGGCCGCCACCCTTTACCAGCGCCTCACCGACAACGCCGAAAGCGACAACAGCCTGCTACAGGGCGAGGTCGGCGGTCTGCGCTGCGCCGTAGCCCTAAAGCAGCACACGGGTATCATGGAGGCCGGACAGCGCCTCGTGGCCGAGAACAAAGCCACCGCAGAACTGAAGGAGGAGGCTTGGCTGGCGATGGCACGCAGCTGCTTTGACAACAGTCAGCGCGACAGCGCCTACACCTGCTACGGTCACATCGTGCGTTCCGCCAACGGCGAATACAGCGGCGAGGCTCGTTGCCGTCAGGCCGAGATACTGATGCTCGACGGTAAGTTGCAGCAGGCCGAGAAGATGATTGAGGGCATCGTCAGCGACGCCTCCAGCGACTACTGGCTCGCATACAGCTTCATCCTCTGGGCCGACATCTACTACGCCCGCGGCAACAACCTTCAGGCCAAGCAGACGCTGCAGAGCATCATCGACAACTACGACGGTGAGGACCTCGTCGGAGTGGCTCGCCAGAAGCTTGACGCCATAGTCGCCGCCGAGCAGCCGGCACCGCAGCAGGAAGAGGAGGAAATAGTTATTGACATTAACGACTGATTACCATGAAAAAGATATTCACTATAGCCGCCTTGCTTGTTTTTACCGCCACGCTGAGCGCACAGCAGGATGGCACCTATAACGAGAGTGTTGTCGTCAAAGGCAGCTACCGCCCAACCATAGAGCAGGCGGAAAAGATCAACTTCCCAGCGCAGATCACCGACACCATTGGCCGCATGGAGCATGACTTCCGCTACAGCATAACCCCAACACGCCTCAGAGCGCTCTATGAGCCCAGCCGCATCAAGGCCGCACGCATCGTCGGCGAGCCTGCCACCAAGCTCTACAACAACTACCTGCGCCTCGGCGTTGGCAACTATTGGACGCCGCTTGCGGACCTCTACTGGAGTTCTACGCGCGACAAAAAGAAGACCTACGGCGTGCGTCTCAACCACCTTTCGTCGTGGGACCGCCTGCCCGGCTATGGCCGCAACCATTTCGGCAACACCGGTGTCACTCTCTTCGGCAAATACATCGTCGGCGAGAAGCTGCAGCTATCCACCGACCTCGGCTATGAGCACGACCACAACCTGTACTACGGCTTCCACGACAGCACGCTTACAGCCGTCTATCCCACCTATACGCGCGACAGTATATCCATCAAGGACTACCGTGCCTCGTATAACGTGGCTACGTGGAACTTCGGCGTCAAGAACATGCAGCTCGACCCCAACAAGTTTGGCTTCGCTGCCAATGTGCATCTCAGCGACCTGTGGGCCACATGGGGGCAGAACGAGCTTAACCTTAACCTCAGTGGCGACGTGCGTTACGGCTTCGAGATGATGCGCCAGTACAAGGGTGTGGCCTATCTGCACATGGAGTGGGATGCCTACACCAATGGCCTGCGTTTGGGCGACAAGATGCCCCTTGGCTGCGTCCTGCCTGCCGTGAATGACACCATGCGCCTGTGGAGCAACATCGTGAAGGCCAACCCGTATGTCGACTTTATCTTCAGCGGCCTGCAGTTCCACGCTGGTCTTACCGCCGCCTGGGATGCCTACACCACAGACAGCGCCACCATCTTCCGCTTCTTCCCCGACGTCGTGGTCAGCAAGAAGCTGCTTGCCGACCGTCTGGCCTTGAGTGTCGGCGCCACCGGCGGCATGGAGGCCAACAGCCTCAACGCTATGCGAATGGTGAACCCCTACATCGCCCCCGGCAGCGAGATGCGCGCCACACGCCACTACGACTTCTTCGGCACAGCGCGCTGGAGCATCAGCCGCAAGCTTGAGGCCGACGCCGAAATCAAATACCAACTGCTGCGCGACGACCTCACCTTCACGCTCGACCCGCTCTATATGCTGAACAACGTCTACAGCCCGCTGTATGTCGACGACAACCGCCTCACCATCGGCGCCAGCGTCACCTTCGTCAACGATGAGATGCTCACCCTTCGTGCCGGTGGCCACTACTATGCCTATGGTGCCGTCGACTACAACGACTCCGTCATCAACACCGCTCTCGCCAAGCTCAGCTCGCCCCTCTACCGCCCCGACTGGGACGCCCTCGTCAGCGCCGACGTCAACTACCACGACCGCTGGCTCTTCCACCTTGAGGGACGCCTCCTCGGCAGCATGCATGCCGACGCCGAGCTGACGCTGCCTATGCGCTACGGCATCGCCGCTGAAGTGGAGTACCGCCACAACCGCGCTCTCAGCTTCTTCCTGCGCATGGACAACTTGGCCTTCCAACGCTACTACCTCTGGGCCAACTACCCTTCGCAGCGCGCCCTCTTCATTGTCGGTCTGACTTACACCATCCCGCACAAATGACTTATCAGGAAACCATAGACTTCATGTTCTCGCAGCTGCCGATGTATCACCGCATCGGCGCTGCCGCTTATAAGGCCGACATACAGCCCACCGTCGACATGATGGCCGCCCTCGGCAACCCAGAAAAGCGCTTCCGCAGCATACATGTGGCAGGCACCAACGGCAAAGGCTCCGTCTCCCACTTCCTCGCATCGATACTGCAGGAGGCCGGCTACAAGGTGGGCCTCTACACCTCGCCCCACCTTGTCGACTTCCGCGAGCGCATACGCATCAATGGCGACATGATTCCGGAGCAGGCTGTCACGGACTTCGTCGAGAGTCACCGCCTGATGTTCAACGACCTCGGCCTCTCATTCTTCGAGATGACCGTCGGTCTCGCCTTCGACTATTTCGCGCGCGAGAAGGTAGACATCGCCGTCGTCGAAGTTGGCATGGGCGGCAGGCTTGACAGCACCAACGTCATCACGCCGCTGCTCTCCATCATCACCAACATAGGCTTGGACCACACGCAGTTCCTCGGCGACACGCTGGAGAAGATTGCCGGCGAGAAGGCCGGCATCATCAAGGATGGCGTGCCGGTGGTGATAGGGGAGACGCAGCCCGAGACCACGCCGGTGTTCCTCGCCGCTGCCGCCGCACACCATGCGCCCATCACCTTTGCCGACCAGCACTACGTCGTGGACGACATCAGCCGCTACACCGAAGAGCTTACGGGCGAATATCAGAAGCACAACATAGCCACCGTACTCGAGGCTGTCGAGGTGCTTAAAAAGACTTCAGACTTCAGTATTCAGACTTCAGATTTGCAACGCGGGTTGGCCCGAGTGGTCACCAACACGCACCTCCACGGCCGCTGGCAGACGATAGGGGAGGCCCCCCTCACCATCTGTGAGACAGCCCACAACGCCCCGGGCATCGACTCCATGCTCGGCAAGCTGGCCACAATGCCGTTCCGCAGCCTGCATGTCATCTACGGCTGTGTTAACGACAAGGATTACAGTAAGATACTGTCGCACCTGCATACCGAGTTCACACGACTCGGCAAACCTTTCGACTGGCGCTTCTCGCAGCCCTCTGTGCCGCGCGGACTGCCCGTGGCCGACCTGCAGGCCGCTGCCGCCACCCTCGGCATCCAGGGCGAGGCCTACGCCAACGTCAAGGACGCCATCGCCGCCGCCCGTAGTGTCGCCGACCCAGCCGACCTCGTCCTCGTCACCGGCAGCATTTTCCTCGTCGCCGACGCTCTGGCATAGCCGCCGACAGCAGCATAAAAAAAGCCACCCACATCAGGGGTGGCTTTTTATTATGCGACTTTTCGCTTATTTGCGCATCATCATCTTTTTGCTCCCTTGGTCATCCCAGCCGATGGTGGCGACGGGGAAGTTGTTGAAGGTGACGCTGAGTGTGTGCTGTGCGGGGGTCGCTACACCAGTGCGCTCGTCATACACGCTCTTGTACACAATGTTGGCACTGCCGGACACAGTCTTGTTCTGTGAGTTGTATGTGAAGTTGGCGTTGGAGTGGCTGACATAGACGTAGTCGGGTTCCGTGAAGGTGTAGAAGTCACCGCTCGGGTCGAGCTCGGTGAACATTGCCTGATGCTGGGCATCGCTGTTAATCTCTTCGCTGTAAGCAGTGCAGAAGTCTCCGTATACGTTCATGCTTCCGCCCTGAGGCTGATAGAGGAATAAGCAATAGTGGGGAAGCTCGACAAATGTGTTGTCACCCTCTATACGACGGCTACCGAAGAGGTCGATCTGAAGAGTTGTGGTGGTACCCTGTACCCTATTCATTACAATGTAGTTGCCCATTGTCTTGGTGACGTTGTCCCACTTTACGGTGATGGTTCCCTGAGGCACGGAGGGGTTAGGATCGCTGGGATCAGGATTGGGGTTAGGATTAGGGTTGGGATTAGGATTTGGGTTAGGATTGGGATTCGGGTTGGGATTGGGGGTGCCGCCATTGTTGTTGCTGCCACCGTTGTTGGTGGTGGTAGTGGTGGTGGTGTCCTCGTCCTTGCTGCAGGCCACGGTCAGCAGGCTGCATGCCAGCAGCGCGATGCCGAACATTTTGAACATTTTCTTCATAATGATACTATGTATATGTTTTGTTAATGTGGGTTCTGTGGTTTAATAATCAGCCGCTTGGACAGGGCAGAACCCGTGTCACCAGCCCTGCGGCTTATGCGTTTTGCGGCGCAAAAGTACATACATTTGTGCACATGGCAAAATTTTTTTCGTTTTTGCCCCCTTGTTTTCATGCCTCCGGTACGGAGTTAGTACGGCAGTTCTTCAGTACTTCAACGATCTTTCTTCAGAAGAAGTGCCGAAGGGGCTCCGTAGTGGGGTGGCAGTAGAGGCGTCGGAGGAACGACGATGCAACTACACCCCTTTGCTGTAGATGGGTCGAAGTGGAGTCGGTGGATCAGCGACGCAACTATCCCCTTGCCGAAAGGAGGGAGCGATGGCGGGTTGGTGCTGTTTGGGTAAAAATAACAGTGGTTGGCGGCTGTTGAAAGATTTTTTGCAGCGATTGGAATATTTTTTGTATTTTTGCACTTTAAAATGAAGAGTAGTAAAATGGAAAACTTCGTTGTATCAGCACGTAAGTACCGCCCGGCAACGTTTGCCACCGTTGTGGGGCAGCAGCATATCACGCAGACGCTGAAGAACGCCATCCGTACCGGCCAGCTGCCGCAGGCGTTCCTCTTCTGCGGTCCGCGCGGCGTGGGCAAGACCACCTGCGCCCGCATCTTGGCCAAGACCATCAACTGTGAGCACCTGACGGCCGACGGCGAGGCCTGCAATGAGTGCGAAAGCTGCCGCGCCTTCAACGATGGTGCGTCGATGAGCATCTTTGAGCTCGACGCGGCCAGCAACAACTCCGTCGACGACATCCGCGAGCTGGTAAAGCAGGTCTATATACCGCCGCAGACGGGCCGTTACAAGGTCTACATCATCGACGAGGTGCACATGCTGAGCCAGGCGGCCTTCAACGCTTTCCTTAAGACCCTTGAGGAACCGCCGGCATACGCCAAGTTCATCCTTGCCACCACCGAGAAGCACAAGATTATACCCACTATATTGAGCCGTTGCCAGGTGTTCGACTTCAAGCGCATAGAGGTTGCCGACATTGTGGAACACCTGCGCTATGTGGCCGACAGCGAAGGGGTGAAGTACGAGGAGGGCGCCCTGGAACTGATAGCCCGCAAGGCCGAAGGCGGCATGCGCGACGCGCTGAGCACCTTCGACCAGCTGGTGAACTTCACCGGCGCCGACCTGACGCGCCAAGGCTGTCTGGAAAACCTCAACCTGCTGGACGAGGAGTACTATTTCCGTCTGGTTGACTTCATGCGTTCGGGCAACATCAGCGGCGCCTTGCTGCTCTACCGCGAGGTGATTGCCAAGGGTTTCGGCGGCCAGCATTTCCTCACGGGGCTGTGCGAGCACTTGCGCAACCTGATGGTGAGCCTCGACCCGCAGACGCTACAGTTGATAGAGGGCGGCGACGCCCTGCGCCAGCGCTACGGCCAGCAGGCCCAGCAGTGCGGGCTGCCGATGCTGCTCGGGTGGCTCGGCACGGCAAGCGACTACGAGTTCCGCTTCCGCGAGGCCAACAACAAGAATCTGTTTGTAGAGATATGCCTGATGCGGCTGGCGTCGGTGACGCTGCCGCAGACATAGATTGCAAGTGGCTCTAGGGCAGACATAGAACCCCCGCAGCAGCTGCAGGTACCTAAGCCTGCAGCGCCTGCCGTCGAGCCGGCACAGCCTGTCGCGCCCGTTGCGCCGCAGGTACAACCTGCCGTTGCCCAGGCCCAACGGCCCGTAGCATCCCCTGCCGCAAAGACGGCTCCGGAGCCGACGGCGCCGCCGCCACAGGGCAAGTCGCTGCTTGCAGGCTCCATATCGATAGCCGCAGCGGCACCCGTGAAGGCTACCATGCCGAAGCTGAAGGCCGAGGTCAAGCAGTTGACGCAGGAGGACCTGGAGCGCTATTGGAACGAGGTGGCCACAGAGCTGCAGCTGACCGACCTGATGAAGGACGCCACTGTGAAGCTCGGCGAGCAGCACGGCACGATAGAGATTGACGCCCAGACCACCTATTTCCACGAGGACTTCAAGCCCCACAAAACAGATGTGCTCGAGGCGTTGCGCGCCAAGACGGGCATGAGGATGCTCGACTGCAAGGTGAACCAGCTCTTTGTGGGCAAGGACGAAGTGGTCTATTCGCCCGACGAGAAGTATAAGGCCATGCTGCAGGAGAACCCATCAATGCTGGCCATGCGCAAATTGTTCCCTAACATAGACTTTTGACGATTATGCATTTCTATAAGTTCGACGGCGCGGGCAACGACTTTGTGGTTGTCGACAACCGCAAGGGAGAGTGCCGGCTTGGCGAGGAGGAGATAGCGCGTATATGCCACCGCCGCTTCGGCGTAGGTGCCGACGGGCTGATGCTGCTCAATGCCGCCCCTGCAGGCTATGACTTCGAGATGGTGTACTGCAACAGCGACGGCCGCGTGGGCTCGATGTGCGGCAACGGCGGACGCTGCATAGCGGCGTTCGCTCACATGCTTGGGCTGGGGAGCAAGCTGCGTTTCCTTGGCTACGATGGCCCGCACGATGCCGAGATAATCGCATGGGATAAGAAACGGAGGCAGGGCGTGGTGAAACTCGGCATGCGCAGTGTGAATAAGGCGAGTGTGCAGCGGGTGCTCGACGGCTGGTTCCTTGATACCGGCTCGCCACACTATGTGCAGCGTGTCGATGATCTGGAACACTACGACGTTGTGGGTGAAGGCCGCCGTATACGCAACATCGCCGAGGTTTTCCCCAAGGGTACGAATGTGGATTTCATAGAAGACCTGTCTGACGGACGGCTGGCGGTGCGCACCTACGAGCGTGGCGTCGAGGACGAGACCTGGGCCTGCGGCACGGGTGTTACGGCCTGCGCCATAGTGAGTGGCAACCACAGTCTTGTGGCTCGTGGCGGCGATTTCCATGTGGACTTCGACACCGACGGCACGGAGTACGGCAATGTATACCTCATAGGACCGGTATCACTGAATTTTGAAGGAACATGGACCTCTTCAGCGCAATAGACACAGAGCCTGTGCGCAAGCACATGGAAGAGCTGGCGACAGAACTCGACAGGCTCAACCACGAGTACTACATGAACGACCGCTCGTTGGTGAGCGACGAGGAGTTCGACCGCATGATGCGGGAACTGCAGAATCTGGAACGACAGTATCCGGAACTGGCGTCGCCGCTGTCGCCGACGAAACGAGTTGGCGGCGAGGTCAACAAGAGCTTCCGCCAGGTGGCACATAGGCTGCCGATGCTCTCGCTGGGCAACACCTACAGCATTGAGGAGATAGAGGAGTTTGAGGCGCGTACCCGCAAGCTGCTCGACGGCGAGCAGTTCACCTACACCTGTGAGCTTAAATACGACGGCGTGGCCATAGGCCTTACCTACCGCCACGGGCTGTTGGTGCAGGCTGTGACGAGAGGCAACGGCAGTGTGGGCGACGACATAACGACAAACGCCAAGACCATTCCCACCATACCGCTGCGCCTGCATGGCGACTTCCCCGACGACTTCGAGGCGAGGGGCGAGGTGGTGTACCCGTTTGACGCTTTTGAGGCCATGAACCGACAACGCGAGGCCGACGGCTACGAGCCCTTTGCCAATCCGCGCAATGCCGCCAGCGGCTCGCTTAAGCTGCAGGACTCGGCCGAGTGCGCCAAGCGCAAGTTGATGTTCTGCATGTACTTCATGATGGCTCCCGACGGGGTTGAGCTGAAGCCGACGCACTTCGGACGCCTGGAATGGGCGCGGCAGATGGGCTTCAAGGTGCAGCCTTACATCAAGGAATGCAAGGACATAGACGAGATAAAGGCATTCATAGATTACTGGGACCAGGCACGCTGGGAGCTGCCCTACGGCATCGACGGCATAGTCATAAAGGTTAACCAGACGGCTTTGTGGGACAAACTGGGCTTGACGGCCAAGTCGCCGAGGTGGGCAATAGCCTACAAGTTCAAGGCCGAACGGGTGAGTACGCCGCTGGAGAGCATCAGCTACCAGGTGGGGCGCACGGGTGTGATTACGCCTGTGGCCAACCTCTCGCCCGTGTGGCTGGGCGGCACCACAGTGCGGAGGGCCACATTGGTCAATGCCGATTTTATCGCCAAGATGGGTATCTGCAAGGGTGACAACCTGCTGATAGAGAAAGGTGGAGAGATAATACCCAAGGTGGTGGGCGTGGATATGGAGAAACGCGTTGAGGGAGCGATGCCGATACAGTATATAACACGCTGCCCTGAATGTGGGACGGAGCTGGTGCGCATCGAGGGTGAGGCAGGCCACTACTGCCCCAACAGTGACGGCTGCCACCCGCAGATCATAGGACGCTTGGAGCATTTCGTCAGCCGCAAGGCTATGGCTATAGACACCCTCGGGCCTGAACGGCTCGAACTGCTGTATGGCGCCGGCTTGGTGCGCAATGTCGCCGACATTTACGACTTGCGGCGCGAGCAGCTGATAGGTCTTGGCGCCGACGCTGCTGCGTCGATACAGGACAAGGGCGCCGACAATATGTTGGCAGCCATAGAGGCGTCGAAGCAGGTGCCTTTTGAACGCGTGGTGTATGCGTTGGGAATAAGATATGTGGGTGAGGTCGGCGCCAAGAAGCTGGCGCGCTATTTTAAGAACATAGATGCCTTGATGAACGCTCCCGAAGAGGAGCTGGCGCAGGTGGAGGATGTAGGCGAAGTGACGGCACATGCCATAAGCGAATGGTTCGGCAAGGTTGAACACAGAATGGTGGTGGAACGGCTGCGGTCTGCAGGCTTGCAGATGGAGGCGACAGTACATCAGGGCGATGACAAGCTTGCAGGTCTGACAATAGTCGTCAGCGGTGTGTTTGACCGCTACTCGCGCGACGAGATAAAGGCCGACATCGAGAAGCATGGCGGCAAGGTGTCGGGGTCGATAAGCGGTAAAACAAACTATCTGTTGGCCGGAGACAAGATGGGGCCGGAGAAGCTGAAAAAGGCGGAAAAACTTGGTGTCAAGATAATCTCGGAAGAAGATTATCTAAAAATGGTGGAATAAAGTGGGGGAGAAAAGGGGCGTCAGATTGTTGTGCAGGGTGGCGGTAGTCGTCATGCTGGCTGCAGCACCTCAGGTTTTGCGCGCACAGACCTTATGGGAGGTGTCGCTGACCGGAGGATATATGACCCCCAATAACTTCAATATGCCGGAGTATTCGGCGTGGACAGTAGGTGGCGATGTGGCATTGTTCCATCGTCGTGACGAGAATCTGTGGTGGGTACAGCGTAGACGCAACCCCTTGATGGGGGTGAAGTTGTCGTTTGCCTATATTCCACAGAGCATGTCGGGACACCGGATTGGCTTGGAATATCTTGTGAGGGGACCTTTTAATAGGAAGCTCGACTATCACTTTGGCTTTGGCTTCTCGTATTATACTAAGTCGAAGTATTTTACACATGACGAGGACAATATATTCATAACGACTCTGCTGAGCTGCCTTATAAATCTGGGTGTCGACTACCATTTCACCGACCGCCTTACAGCAAATTTCTCGTTCATCCACTCAAGCAATGGCCTACTGAATAGGCCGAACAAGGGTCTTAATTATCTGCAATTCGGGGTAGGGTATCTTATCGGCAAAATGGGCAAGGAGAGCATCGGCGAAGACCTGCTGCCCAGGCCGGAGTTCAATCGCAATGAGTTTAATATCGCCTTCCAGGGAGGTTTCGCCATGTCGCGCGACATGCTTGTCGAAGGACTTCACCCATGCTATGATCTGTCGCTGAACTATCAGTATTACCTTGACCCGGTGGTGGCCGTAGGTGGCACACTCGACTTTTGGTATAATGGCACGCATACCGATTTTATGAAAGAGTATAAGATTGACTATGCTATACCATGCTATGTGAGTGCGTTGGCATATCTCGAAGGTTTCTGGGGAGCTTTGAGCCTAAAAGGAGGAATAGGCCCTGTGCTGCTGGCATCTCCATGCGTATATATCAACTTCTATGAGCGCTTGGGAGTGTATTACAACTTCGGCAACAACTACGTGGGGGTTGCCCTCAACGCACACGCAGGGATGGTCGAGTTCATCGAGTTGTGCTACGGTATCAGGATAAAAGGGGATTGACGCCAGGCTATTTCTCGGCGTTTTTCAGTATGTCTTCCACAAAAGCGCGCTTCCATGGTGTGCTCATGTCAAATATCTCTTCGAGTGGTTTGTTGAGCATTTCCACAAGCAAGTGGGTGTTGTCCTGGTGTTCCATACGTTCAAGGGCAGAGGAGATAAGCTCCCAGTTGCGGTTGGCGTAAAGGAGAGGTATAAAGTTGCTTAAGTCGAAGTTGCGTAGCACCATGTTGTCGATGCCTTCGGTCTCGATGCGACTGTGTGCACGTGCCAGTTTTATCTCTCCTACTTCCTGAAGCACCTGTTGATATTTCTCGTACAGCACGTATTCGTTGAGCAGGAAGGCGATGACGTCGTCTTCAAGGGTCTCCCACATCTTAAGGGGCAACGGCCTTGCTGTGAAGCGTCCAATCATGAAACTGCCTGCGGTGAGTCCGGATATTCCCTTTGCGACGCAGGCCTTGTGTATACGACGGAAGAAGTCTGTCTTGCGCTCAGTTGTCAGTAGGTTGAACAGACGGCTCTGGTCGTTATGGTCGCCCATGCGGCTCTGCAGCACACCGTCGATATAGTCGTCGGGACGTGCTTCATACCAGCTGTTCACTATGTCGGCAGCCTTCTTGGGCTTGTCCTGCAGGTCGCAGCGTATAAGCCTGGCAAGCTTGTTGATGTCGGTGATATATAGCGCCTGTTGTGAGTTGACGATGCGCTGATACTGAAGGTATGCCACCTTCATCTCTTCAAAGAATTCTTTCTCTTCGGGCGACAGCTCGACGGGCGCTCCTTGCAGGTATTTGGTGAAGCGGGCGGGTCTATAGTCGGCCTCGCCTTTGTATAGGCTCTGTCTCCGCGAGCTGACAGTCAGCGTGTCACCTTCCTCGATGCTGGCACCGTTCTGGTTGACAATGGCGTTGCCTTCAATCCTGATGCCGTAGGCGTGCAGGTCCATGAATGCAGGTATGCCGTATCCGCGGCATGCTGTTACAACGTGGATGGCGGCGGGCATCATGCTCAATATGGCATCGACTTCGTTGAGGGTTATTGTGTCTTCCGGCACGAAGTGCTCTTGGCAGAGGCAGACATTATGTCCTTTGGCTTTGAGCTCTCGGGCTTTGCCTATAGAGAAGCATAGACGGGCCGAGATGGCGGTGCGAGGCAGCACGCTGAGACCGTGACCGAAAAACTGCAGTTTGGTGAGGGATTTGTCGTCGATGGATGCCGATACAATCTGTCTTAGATGATAAGGCTTTATAAGGTCCATGACGTGGATGTCGTCAATATGCCCTTCGTTTTTAAGGTTTATGGCCGACACCAATGCTGCACGTCCGGTCATTTCCGAGGCGTTGAGCTGTAATACCGAGAAGAGGCTCAGCTGGTGAGGTCTTGTCTCTACGGCAAACTCAATGGTCACAGGCGTTTTATAGCGGGCTTCAAGCTTCTTGAGCAAGGGGTCGAAATGATATACGGCGGGGAACTGGTTCCTTATCTCGTTGCGGTCGTGGTAAGCCAGGTCTTCTGTGGTGACGTCGCCGGTCATGATTTCTTCGCCGAAGATGTTGCGATAACTTTCAATCTGTTTACCGCTGCCGGTACGTGAATGGCGACTGTAAAGCACTCCAGGGTAACTTCCGTTGTTGCCGATGGTCCACACCATTCGTTGCAGGATAAAACTTGGGAAGGCCTGCTTTCCCTGCATGAAGGTGAGTATGAGGTCGGAGTTTTCCTCATAGAAGTTGCGCACATGCAGTATCAGCTTCAGGGCTTGGTAGTGAGCGTCAATAAGCAGTCGCTGGTCCATGCTGTTGATGCGGTGTTCCAGGTCTGATATTCGCTCCTCTTGTTCCTTTGTGCTTAGGCTTATGTCCGAGCGTTGGTAGCGGTGTTCTATGCCGAGCATTTCGGCGATGGAGTGCAGCGTGCTTAGGTATACGCGGTTGGCCATGCTGTCGTCATACATGTTGAGCAGCGCTTCGTACGCCGTCCGTGTAACGCCGATGTTCAGCAGCGTAGGCATCAGGCCGGGAATGTACTGGGGCATAGCGCAACGTATGGCGAAGACAAGGGGTGTATGGCTGTCGCCAAGACGGCAGTTGGTCATCGTCTCCAGGTTGCTCATGGCGTCTTCTACCAGAGTCGGCATCATCTCGGGGTGATTGAATGCCTTGGCGGTAAGTATGCAGAAGTCGGGTACTGGGTAGCAGTTGCGGGTCAGGTCGAGCAGCATGCGTCCCTTGTAGCTTATGCCGTCGTCGGTAAACTCGCCTTTGGAGAGGGTGGTTATCAGGTATTCGTTCTCTATAAGAGGATGTCGTTCCACATAGCGCTGGCATTCGTTGCGAAACTCGTCGCGCATCATCTTCAGGGCCGTCGGCTCCACACTTGACTCATGCTCCTCAAGCAGCATCTCAAGGTATCTCTTGCGCTCGCGTCCCGACAAGCGCAAAAGGCGGTACATGTCGTACCATCTGGGAGGTAGTTCTCGCACACTTTCCGGCTCTACGGCAGGGTGGTATATCACCGTGCCGGGTTTGTTGCCCTCCAGCTTGTTGTCTGGGTCTTCGTTGTCATGGTTGAATATCTCACGCCCCTCTTTGGCGTAGAGGTTGACCATGTAGTAGTTAGGGTAACTGGCTCTTATGCGGAACGACTCTACTTTCATTCTTGTGCCAGGTTCTGGTCGGTGGCGTTGGCCATGATGGCGTCAAACATCTCTTCGGGGTTCATGCCTATATAGTTGAGCATGACCTTCGTGTCTGCTGCCAGGTAGTGTTCGGGATAGTTCTCCACGAAGTATGTGTAAGCCTCTTTGGCTTCTTCATAGTGTTCTGCATTTTCGTAGGCATATCCCTTCAGGAAGTAGCATCCGGCGATGTCATCGTAGCCTGGGTAGAGGTTTATGACGCTGTCGAGCAACGCTACGGCCTCATCGCTCTTGCCAAGGTTTATGCATAGGTCTGCCGCTTTGGTCATGTAGGCAGGTGCCAGGCTGTCTTCGGGGAAGTCGGCGGCGAACTTGCGGTAGAGACCAAGCAGTTCTATGGCTGCGTCGTCGTCGCTGCTTACGTCTATGGCCGAAAGCATCTGTTCGTGTTCTGCAATGTTGCTCAGCTCTTTTTCTCTGTCGGGGGTGCTGCAGGCAGCCAGAAGCATAATCCCGGCGACAAGTGTCAGTATCTTTTTCATGGTTTCGTTATTTTCTGTTGTTCATTTTCATCTTGTAGCGAGTGCGTATCTTGCCTGCCGCTATGTCGTTGAGCTTGCGCTTCAACAATGTTTTGCGTAGGCTGCTCAGACGGTCGGTGAACACTTTGCCGTCGAGGTGGTCCAGCTCATGCTGTATCACTCTTGCATAAAGACCTGTGGCATCGTCGGTATGCTCCTCCCAGTTCTCGTCCCAGTAGTGCACTCTCACCGTTGTGGGACGCAGCACGTCTTCGTGAATGTCAGGTACGCTGAGGCAACCTTCGTTGAAGTAGTCTTTCTCGTCGCCGAAGGCCAGAATCTCCGGGTTTATCAGCGTGTGCTGCTCGGTCACATCCCCGTAGCTGTCGCTCTTCTCGTCATAGGGGCGGAAGCCTATCACCACAACGCGTATCGACAGGTCTACCTGCGGGGCGGCCAATCCAACGCCGTCGGCACCGTACATTGTTTCGTACATGTTCGCCACCAGCTCTTTCAGGTTCGGGTATTCTTTGGTTATCGGCTGGGCCACTTTGCGCAATGTCGGGTGGCCGTAACCTACTATGGGTAGTATCATATCTGTTTTTTGTTGTTTATTGTTCTCATATAGTCTTGCAGCATAATTGTAGCGGCAATCTGGTCTATCGTTCCCTTGTTTCTGCGGTCTTTCTTTTTCAGACCGCTGTCTATCATCGTCTGGAAGGCTATCTTCGAGGTGAAGCGTTCGTCTATTCGCACCACCTCTTTCTCCGGGAACATCTTCTTGAGCTCTTCCACGAACGGCTCGATGTACTGCATCGACTCGCTCGGCCTGCCGTCCATGTGCATGGCCTTGCCCACAACGAAGATATCCACCTGCTCCCGCGCGCAATAATCCTTTAGGAACTGCAGCAGGGTAGGGGTTGCCACCGTCGTCAATGCTGTGGCAATAATGCGAACGGGGTCGGTAACTGCCAACCCCGTGCGTTTTTCTCCATAGTCTATGGCCATTATACGTCCCATAAAACTCCTAACTCCTAACTCTTAACTCTCCACTATTTTGTGGCCCCTCTCGGGTTCGAACCAAGGACCCGCTGATTATGAGTCAGCTGCTCTAACCAACTGAGCTAAGGGGCCAATGCACGACTTCATGGTGCGAACTGCCATCCGTCGGCCGATTTCTCGCTGATTTACGGCACTTTCGTGCTTTCTGCCTGTCTCTGAAATCGGCTGCAAAATTACACACTTTTTCTGATATGGCAAAATTTTTTTTCTCATTTCACATTTTTTTTATATCTTTGCCTCTACGTTAATTCATTAAGTTTATAACATAATAAATTAAAACACATGAATATAGATTGGCAAAACCTTCCGTTTGGTTACGTAAAAACGGATTACAATGTACGCTGCTGGTATCGCAACGGTCAGTGGGGTGAAATCGAGGTTTCCTCCTCCGAACACATAGAAATGCATATGGCTGCTTCTAGCCTCCACTACGGCCAGGAAGCTTTCGAGGGCCTGAAAGCCTACCGCTGCAAAGACGGTAAGATCCGCATCTTCCGCCCCGAAGCCAACGCCGAACGTCTGCAGAGCACCTGTCGCGGTATCATGATGCCCGAGCTCTCCACCGAGAAGTTTGTCGAGATGTGCAAGCGCGTCATCAAACTCAACGAGCGCTTCATCCCGCCTTACGGCACCGGCGCCAGCCTCTACCTGCGCCCCCTGCTCATCGGTACCGGCATCACCGTGGGTGTCAAGCCCGCCGACGAATACCTGTTCTTGATCTTCGTCACACCCGTCGGACCTTACTTCAAGGGCGGATTCAAGGCCAACCCCTATGTCATCACCCGCAAGTACGACCGTTCCGCCCCTCTCGGCACCGGTGTCTACAAAGTCGGTGGTAACTATGCCGCTTCCCTCAAAGCCCACGTCGAAGCCTGTCACGGCGGCCAGTACGCCTGCGAGTTCTATCTCGACGCCAAGGAGAAAAAGTATGTCGACGAGGCCGGCGCTGCCAACTTCTTCGGCATCAAGGACGGTGCCTACATCACCCCGAAGAGCACCAGCATCCTGCCCTCCATCACCAACAAGAGCCTCATGCAGCTCGCCGAGGATATGGGCATGAAGGTTGAGCGTCGTCCTATCGACGTCGAGGAGCTGAGCACCTTCCAGGAGGCCGGCGCCTGCGGCACCGCAGCCGTCATCAGCCCCATCGAGCGTCTCGACGACCCCGAGACCGGCAAGAGCTACGTCTTTGGCAAAGAGCCCGGCCCCTACAGCACCAAGCTCTACAACGCCCTCCGCGCCATCCAGCTCGGCGAGGCCGAAGACAAGCACAACTGGAACACCGTCATGGATTAATCTCCATAGTCAACAACAAGACAGGCCGCTCATCGAGTGGCCTGTCTCTTTTTTGCATAAACAAAAAAGGAGCCAAATTTGACTCCTTTTCTTACTCCTTGATTCCTATCAGTTAGGCACCAATCTTGGCTTTGTAGGCCTCGGCGTCCATCAGGGCGTCGATGTCGGCCATGTTCTCGGGCTTCACCTTGATGATCCAGCCATTGCCGTAAGGATCGGCGTTGATGGCGCTGGCATCCTCAAGGGCGGTGTTGAACTCCACCACCTCACCCTTCACGGGCATCAGCAGGTCGGCCACAGTCTTCACGGCTTCCACGCTGCCGAAGGCCTCGCCGGCCTCGACGGTGTCACCCTCGCAGGTCACGTCGACAAACACAATGTCGCCGAGCTCGTGCTGAGCGTAGTCGGTGATACCAACGAAAGCAAATTCGCCTTCAATACGCACCCATTCGTCGTCCTGGGTGTACTTCAGATTTGCAGGAATGTTCATGTTATTACGTTATTTAAGTGAATATTTACTCTTATACTTCAAAATGCAAAAATACACCTTTTTTTTTAATTGCATAATTTTTTTTTATAATAACGGCGAATTATACGAATTAAACGAATTAATCTGCATCAACAATTACAAGCTAATTACTCTAATTCCGACAACATTATTTCGAGTAATTAGTAAATTATTGAGATGCGTAGCCATTCGCTAAATTAGCGTAATTCGCCGTTTTATCTCAATAAATTCGAGTAATTAGTAAATTATTGAGTTGCGTAGCCATTCGCTAAATTAGCGTAATTCGCCGTTTTGTCTCTTTTTTTCTGCAGTTATAATAAATTCGAGTAATTAGTAAATTATTGAGTTGCGTAGCCATTCACTAAATTAGCGTAATTCGCCGTTTTATCTTTTTTTTTCTGCAGTTATGATAAAAATGTGTATCTTTGCATCGTCGACAATTAAGGGCAATATGGCGTAACATATTGTGTCTGTGTCGACAATCAATCAGAACTTTTTATTAAAAACTTATAATGTACAGTAAAGCAGAACTGGAGGCAAAAGCCCAAATCGACCTTATCGGTATAGCCGAACAACTTGGCATTTCACGCCTGAAAGCCGTCAACCTTGACACCCGCGACCTTATCTATCGCATCCTTGACCGCCAGGCCTCGGCGCCTGCCGACGGCCAGCAGCAGCCCGAAGGCGGCGAAGCCCCACGGGCTCGCCGGCAGCACCTCAAGCCGCAACTCCTCGCCGAGTCGGCAATGAACAACCCCGAGGTGCACCGCCGCAACGACCGTCGCACCAAAGACCAACAGGCCAAGCAGCAGCCCAAAGAGCAGCAACCACGTGAGCAACAACCCCGTCAGCCCGAGCGCATAGAGCCTCAGGCCCCTTCGTTCAACATCAGCGACCTCGAGATGCCCACCGTCCCCACGGTGCCCGACATCCTGACTCCCGACGGCCGTTTCCTGCGTCCTGTGGCGCAGCCTGCACATGCCGCCGAAGAACCCAAGGCGGCCGTAGAAGAGCCCGCTGCCACCACCGCCGAGGTCCCTGCCGCCGACGCTCAGCAGGCCCCCGAGCAGCCCGTCAAGCGCAAGCGCGGCCGTCCCCGCAAGAATGCCGACGCCGCCCAGCCCGCCGAGGCCCCCAAGGCCGAGCCCGCACCCGCACAGGAACCCGCACCCTCACAAGAACCCAAACAGGAGTCCAAGAAGCAGGACAAGAAACAAGATAAGAAGCAAGGGAAGAGCCCCGAAGCCAAGCAGGAGCCTGCCCAGCAGCCTGCCGACAGCCAGCCCGCTGCCGACGCCGCTGCCCAGCAGCCCGCCAAGCAGGACAAACACCGCCGCTACGCCTTCGAGTACGAGGGCGTCATCGAGGCCGAAGGCGTCCTCGAAATGGTCCCCGACGGCTACGGCTTCCTCCGCTCGTCCGACTTCAACTACCTCACCTCGCCCGACGACATCTACATCTCTCCCCAGCAGATTCGCAACTACGGCCTCAAGAGCGGCGACACCATTCGCGGCACCGTACGTCCGCCGCGCGAGGGCGACAAGTTCTTCCCTATGGTGAAGTTCCTCGAGATCAACGGCCTCGCCCCCGACCGCATCCGCGACCGCATTCCCTTCGAGTCCATGACCCCGCTCTTCCCCGACCAGAAGTTCAAACTCACAGGCCATCCCCAGGAGACTCTCTCTACGCGCATCATCGACCTCTTCACACCTATCGGAAAGGGCCAGCGCGGCCTCATCGTGGCTCAGCCCAAGACCGGTAAGACCACACTCCTCAAGGAGATTGCCAACGCCATAGCTTTCAACCACCCCGAGGTCTACCTCATGGTGCTCCTCATCGACGAGCGCCCCGAGGAGGTCACCGACATGCAGCGCTCCGTCAAAGCCGAGGTCATTGCCTCCACCTTCGACGAGCCCGCCGACCGCCACGTGCGCATCGCCAACATCGTCCTCGAGAAGGCTAAACGCCTCACCGAATGCGGCCACGACGTGATGATTGTCCTCGACTCCATCACCCGTCTGGCACGTGCCTACAACACCGTCCAGCCGGCCTCCGGCAAGGTGCTCAGCGGCGGCGTCGAGGCCAACGCACTCCAGAAACCCAAACGCTTCTTCGGCGCAGCGCGCAACATCGAGGGCGGCGGCTCCCTAACCATCATAGCCACAGCCCTCACCGACACAGGCTCCAAGATGGACGACGTCATCTTCGAGGAGTTCAAGGGCACAGGCAACATGGAGCTGCAGCTCGACCGCAAACTCGCCAACAAGCGCATCTATCCCGCCATCGACCTCACAGCCTCCAGCACACGCCGCGACGACCTCCTCGTCAAGCCCGACCTGCTGGCACGCAGCGTCGTCCTCCGCAACCACCTCACCGACCTCACACCCATCGAGGCTATGGAATTCCTCCAGAAGCAGATGGCGCACACCCGCAACAACGAGGAGTTCCTCTACACCATGGACAAATAGCCCTACCCAGTGGGACAGTGGACAGTTGGGACAGTTAGTTTTTAAGCCATACACCTCGTAATTATACCTCTATATCTATATATTTATATATATAAATATATAGATATAGAATTTTTTTTTGACCTTTGCATACCGTATTTTTTAACTGTCCCAACTGTCCACTGTCCCACTCCATACCAACCATCTATACATCATGCATCCGTAACATCTTGTTATACAGCCATTACCAATGGTGATAATCCGCTTTGGCCCTTTTTTACTGACTAAACAGCCTCTAAACGGCTACTAAACGGCTACTAAACGGCTACTAGACGGCCATAAGAGCCCATCACCCCGCCCCCTATCCACTAGTCACTATCCACTGACCACTGACCCCTATCCACTAGTCACTATCCACTGACCACTGACCACTATCCTCAATTCTCAATTTTCTAAGTCCGCCGTTCGGGGGCGGTTGATAGCGTGTTTATATTTATTTATTTATTTTTAACTTTTACGTCAGTTTTTTTTTGCTATCTTTGCACGTAAAAGATTGTGCCCAATACAGTATGGCATTGTGCTGTAATGTGTTATAGTACAATTGGTTATGGAAATTTGGTAAGAAAAAAAAAGACAATTACAAGATATGAAAAAAGAAAAAAACACTTACATCACGCCACTTTTGACGGTTGTAGAGTTCAAAACCGAACGAGGCTACGCTCAATCTGAGAATCTCGTCATGAATGCATCTATGCGCATCGACGAGTTTGTTGATGAGCAGATGGCAATACATGTTGCGCAGGCCAACGAAAACGGCGAGGCCGTCGGTGCCCAGATGTATGGCAACGAGGACTACTCTAATCCCGGTGGCAGCAGCAACTGGCAGTACTCCAATGGTGGCTGGTTCTAAACTATATGTTCAACCGAAAAAAGAAAAGAAAAATGAAGAATATTCGTATTGCATTGATAGCTTGCTTGTTCGGTCTCTTGGCTGTAGCTTGCCACAAGGATGAGGTCGATAAAATTCGTACATACAGTTCCAACTGCTTCAAGGTTCAGATTGCCCCATTCGTGGATGAAAACAACTCTAAGGCTTACTTAAATTACACCGAAGCCTTATCTCGCATTATTTACGAAAATGGAGATAAAATTCTGGTGAATGGTCACGAATACACTTTAAGTTACGAGGATGGTGAATGGCTCGCTAGAGGTGACGAATATACTGGTGAGAAGTTTTTTGCTGCTTACTGCGACGGTACCCTCGGCGGTTGGGATTCGGCCGCTGGCCCCAAGTACAATTTTAATATCAATGACTATAGTGATAATAACACGCACAACAAAATTATTCTTGCCGGTACGTCTGATGACAATTATGTGCTTACGCTAAAACCTGCGTGTGCTATTCTTCGCCTAAATACGGGTACTTCTGGTGCTTCATGGACTAACGTTCGCGTTGGTTTCGATGGTGATAAAATTCCAGCAACTGGTACAATTTATCCAGGAACACGAGTTATATCTGCTACGACTCGGTTGGCTGGAGTTTCGCAAGGTTCGGGTGGCGCGATTAATGGAGACTTTCTTTACATGAGGTATAGTAGGCAGAGTTCTGCCGAAGGTAATCATGCTTTGAGTGAACCAGGATATTGGTATGTTGCCATACCTATAGCAGAAGATGAAGTTACTACTACACTTTATGTTGGCTGGAATAATGGTAGCTCTGATATTCAGTATAAAACACAGGGCCGAGTGACTTTACGTAAAGGATATGTGTATACAATTGGTACTGAACGTCAATCTCCATTTTCGGCAACAGGCGTTTCCAAATGTTCTTTCAATGTTAATGCTGGAGGCTCTCAGATCCAATTCTCTGCAGGAAACCTTCAGGCAAAGCGTACTAGAGATGGTGCTTGGACATATCATTTCCAGTTTGCCCCTCATCAATATGATGCTATAGGTAGTACAAACAGTTCTGCTATAGGTAATAATAACCAGTGGTTTGATTTGTTTGGATATGGTACGAGTGGATATAGTGCAGGGCAAACGGCACGTCAACCTAATTCGACAAGTACGAACGTAAACGACTATATTGATGCCAATATATCCAATACATATTCCGATTGGGGGAAATATGTTAATTACTTTTATCCCTCTTATAAAATATTTTATGGAAACACTGACGCCCATGCAGAAAATTGGCGTACACTCAGTAGCGAGGAATGGACGTACCTTAAAAATCGTACTGGCAAAACAGGTTTGGCTACAGTATCAGGAATACAAGGATTGTTATTATTGCCGGACTCCGATGAAGAGGGTAATGACTGGGTTAATAATGAGTATATACCAGAGGGTGTATCATTTACTGCTACATTCTCAAACTATTCTACAAATAATTATTCTGCTTCAGATTGGGATAAATTAGAAGCTGTTGGTGCTATATTCCTTCCGGTAACAGGATATAGAAGTGGTACAGAAGTTGGTGGTCCTTTTAATGGCTATTATTGGTCGGCTAGTGCTCCTAGCTCGGATAGAGGCCATCCGGTACCTGCACTTGTTGTAACTGGTAGTTCTGCTGCTATGGTGAATACTAATAGAAGTTGGGGCTGTGCAGTGAGACTTGTTGTCGATGTTCTAGAACTAAAATAATTCGAAGTATGAAAAAAGCATTACTATTTTTGGCGTCAACGATGCCTAAAGTATTTATGGCATTTGTTTTGGTTGGCTTTATGTCAGTTGCCAACGCTCAGACTTATACAGTTACAGTACATCTTGTTCAAGAAGATGGCTTTACAGATGCCCCAGAGCGTGGCCATATTGATGGACTTGCCGCTTCATATAGTGCAGGTGCGCAGGTCTCTTTGACGGCAGTGGCCGAAAATGGATATGAGTTTGACCATTGGGAAGACTTTGATATGAATAACTTGGGTACTAACAATCAGTACCAGTTTAATATCACAGGTAATACCGAACTTTGGGCTATTTTTAAGCCGGTTCAAATTCGCCATATGGTTACTGTTCTTTTCAGTCCAGTTGGAGCCGACTCGGTATGTTCGGTGATTGGTGCTGGCCAGAAGAATGATGGAGAATCATTTACGCTTACTGCGGATGATAATAATCAATACTATTCTTTTTCTCATTGGGCGATAGGTGGAGTCTCTACTGGTATTACTGATATTGTTTACCATGTATATAATATCCAAGAAGATTTAACCATTACTGCTGTTTTCGATTATATTCCCCAGCAGCGCACCATCAGCGTGGCTTCCAATGACCCGACGCATGGCTCGGTGACTTTGAAGAATAGTTCGTCTGAAACTGGCTCCTCCTTTAATATTTATGAGCGCGACACACTCACACTTATCGCCACAGAGCTCGACCCCACTAACTATACCTTCACAGGCTGGTTCCTTGGCGATGTGCTTGTGAGCACTAACCTCACCTATGGCTTCCGCCTCCCCGAGGGCTCGGGCAACAACACCTACACCGCTCACTTCGAGAATGCCAACAACACCTACACCATGACGGCTCATGCCAACCCCGCAGCTGGCGCCGCCTCCATAAGCCCCAACCCCACGTCTAGCCCCCGCGTGAACACTTCGTTCACCTTCAGCACCACAGCAGCTGCCGGTTACGACTTCCTCGGCTGGTACGACGAGAACGACCACCAGCTCACCACCGAGCTCTCCTATACCGTCAACCCCGTGATGCGCGACCGTACGCTGACGGCTAAGTTCCGCCACGAGCCCTGGACCGTCACCGCCAACGTCAACCCCACCGGCGCCGGCTCCGTGAGCCCAGCCTCCACAACCGTGGAGGACGGTGGCAGCATCACCCTCACGGCTACCGCCAACGGCCACTACTATTTCACCGGATGGAGCGGCACGGGCCTGAGCGGCAACACCAACCCTTATCCTATTAATAATGTACGTCGCAACTACACCGACATAGTGGCCAACTTCGTGGCTACCCACACCATCACACTCACCAACGCCACACTCAGCTACACCAACACTACGGCCCACGCCGGCCGCTACGAGCACGGCACCTTCTACCGTGTCACCCCCAACGAACGCTCCGGCTACGTGTTCTCGCACTGGAGCATCGACGGTGTCGAAGACCCCGCCAACACAGCCAACCCCTATGAGGGCACCCTCAACGACGACGTGACTATCGAGGCTATGTACAAGCCCCTCTACAACGTTACCCTCATCTACACCCCCGGCGAGGCCACGGGTGTCACCTTCACCGGTGCCGGCCAGCATGTCGAGGGCGAAGCCTTCGACATCGAGGTCAACTACGACCACGCCGCCTACACCTTCGAGAAGTGGATTAACACCACAACGAGCGCCGACGTCAGCACCGACAACCCCTACCATGTCGACGCCATCAGCGCCCATATGAACCTCACCGCCGTGCTGCAGCGCATGGCCCAGTACTTCGACGTGACCATCGAGCAGGAAGGCACAGGCCTCGTGAGCTCGAGCCTCCCCATCTGCCCAGGCCTCAACCAGAACGTGCTTGAGAACCGCACCGTGACCTTCGACGCCGAAGGCACAGGCGACTGGACCTTCCAGAAGTGGGTCATCACCACCAGCGCAGGCACAGTGGAGCGCACCGACACTCACCTGGAGTGGGTCGTCACTTCCAACACTACCGTGAAGGCCGTCTTCCGCGAGCAGGGTAACGTGACCGTCACCATCGTGAAACACCCCAACAACACCGTCGGCGAGGTGTCGCCTATCGACAACATCGGCGAGTGGCCTGCTGGCACACCGCTGACACTCACCGCCTCGGTGACTAACACCAACTACCAGTTCTGGGGCTGGATTATCGACGGCGCTCCCATGGGTGCTATGGGTCAGACCAACCTGACATTCACCCCGACGGCCAACGTCACCGTCCACGCCTGGTTCTACGCTCCCGCCATCGACGGCAACGTCGACTACCTCGAGTATAACACCGACAGCACCATTGTCACCGGCGTGAAGGAGGACTACCGCCGCCGCGTCACCTCCATCAGCATCCCCGTGCTCCACAACGGCGCTGTCCAGGAGATCGCACCCGCCGCCTTCCAGGGCTGCACAAGCCTCGAGACCCTCAACCTGGTGCCCACAGTCACCACCATCGGCGACTATGCCTTCGCAGGCTGCACCTCGCTGGCTAACATCGACGTCTCCAACGTCACCTCCTTCGGCTCCGACGCCTTCTACGGCTGCACAGCCCTCCAGGGTGTGACCCTCTCGAACAGCCTCACGGCTATCCCCAACGAGATGTTCTACAACTGCAGCTCGCTGCAGAGCATCAATATCCCCGCCACGGTGCAGACCATCGGCAACAGCGCCTTCTACGGCTGCCGCAACCTCTACAGCGTGGAACTCCCCGCTGCCCTCACCACCGTCGGCAACCAGGCCTTCATGGGCAACAGCAACCTCCGCGTGGTCACCATCAACGGCGGCGTCACCAGCTTCGGCACCGACTGCTTCCGCAGCAGCAGCAACATAGCTCAGGTGAACTTCAACGGCACGATTGACCAGTGGATGAACATCGAGTTCGCCAACATGCTGGCCAACCCCGCCGCACGCTCGCACAGCCTCGCCGTGAACGGCAACCTGCTCACCAACCTGGTCATCCCCAGCGGCGTCACCACCGTCCACGCCTTTGCCTTCTACCAGAACACCAACATTGAGTCCATCACCATCCCCGCCACCGTCACCACCATCGACAGCGCCGCCTTCGGCCGCATGAGCAGCCTGCGCCGCATCGTCCTCGAGGGTGACCCAAGCGCCATAGCCGTCGACGAGGATGCCTTCATCAATGTCACCAAGGATAACGTTGTGGTCGAGGTGCCTTGCGCCTACACCGCCACGACCAACTGGAACGGCTTCACCAACATCGTCGGCGCCGGTGTGCCCGTGCTGACCCTCGTGCAGCGCGTCGGCGGCACTGTGGCTATCACCAGCACCCCCGACTGCGGCAGCACCGAATACACCTACCACATCACCGCCCAGGCTACAGCAGGTATCTACCAGTTCGTGAGCTGGAGCGACGGCGCTATGTCGCCCGACCGCGACATCACCATCACCGAGGACATGACCCTCAGCGCCATCTTCAACCGCAGCTACGCCACCGAGCCTGTCACCGACAAGACCTACAGCTTCGAGGCCGGCAACGCCGCCCTTGAGTGGTTCAACATCGGCGAGGGCGACAACGAGTGGGTCGTCGGCGACGCTGTTGCACACACCAGCTACGGTACCCACAGCCTCTATGTAACCAAGGACGACGGCGCCAACTGCAACTATAACCTCGGCAGCGAGCCTTACGTCTACACCGAGATGAAGCTCCACGACGGTGTCTACCGCTTCAGCTTCAACTACCTCATCAACGACATCGAGGACCACAACGTGACCATCGCCCTTATCCCCATCGAGGATGGCGAGGCCGACGATGCCTATATGCACCTCGACCCCCACGCCGGTGCCTATCCGTTGGTGATTGACGAGCTCAACGGCAACGGCGCCTGGAAGGACGCCTACCGCCTCTTCGAGATCCCCGCCGAGAAGTGGTACCGTCTGGCTATCTTCTGGAACCTCAACTCCGACGATACCCCCGCCGCTGTGGCAGCCGCCCTCGACAACCTTACCTTCAACTGGATGACCCCGAAGCCCTCTGAGCTTAACAACCTCACCGCCACCGTCAGCGTCGCTACCGACGATGCCGCCATGGGTAAAGCCTACACCTGGACAGGTGACGAGAGCCACTTGACGATGGGCTCCATGACGATTCCTGTGACCCAGGAGGCCGTACACGCCAATACGCTGTTCAACCTCTTCACCATCAACGACGAGGTGTGGATACACGCTCTGCCTGAGACCGGCTACCGCTTCGTGCGCTGGAACGACGGCAACACCGACCAGGACCGTCAGCTGAACTTCTTCAGCGTCTATGGCAACGCTCCGCATTATACCGCTTACTTCGAGCCGATACCCGTCGACTGGACCATCACCGTGCTGCTTGAGAACGGTGCCGAAGAAGCCGGCGTCCCCGCCTCTGGCGAATACGGCGTTGTCTACAAAGTCGGCGAGGCTACCATCTCCGGCCACACTTATGATGTCACCGAGGTGCGTCAGATAGCCTCTGTCGACGACAATCCCACCAGCCAGGCCACCCTCGTGGTCAACCAGCCTCTCGCCGAATGGGCCTTCATGGGTTGGGCCGACGAGAACGGCGACACTATCTCGCGCGAGAACCCCTATACCATCACCTACGGCGACTGGAACCGCGACGTGGTTATCACCGCCCTGATGAGCAAGCGCGTGGAGTGCTCCAACGATGACGACTACAGCTATTACAGCCGTCCCTACGCTGCCGACACAGCATCCAACCGCTGGATGCCTGAACTCCGCGATGCCATAGTCTCCAACATCAAGGTGTCTGTGGAGAACGACCAGATTGTTGTCGAGAACACCGGCGACTACACCGTCACCCTGTACGATGTTGCCGGCCGCGCTCTCGAGAGCCGCATCAGCCCCGACCAGAAGATTTACTTCAGCGTGCCGCTCTCTGGCTCCTACCTTGTCCGCGTGGGCAACGTGATGACCCAGCGCGTGGTCGTGGTTCGCTAATAGACGACATCACACATTATAATGCTCCGGGGCAGCCGTCAGGCTGCCCCGGAGCATTTGTAAGATGACATGAACTAGGTGACATTTAGCGATTCTGAAGGTGCCGTATATCATTAAGCTGTCAGGGTGACGGTGGTATGGTGGGTCGCCCTTATGTGTAGGAAAGTTTCATATAATCAACATGTAAGCAGGTATACAATAGCGTTGGAGATATATTTTATGTTCTATATGAAAAAAAAGTAGTATTTTTGCAGTCGAAACGTTGCCTTTTATTAATGAGAAACATAACGCAATGCAAATGAAACGATATATCAGGTTATACTGCTGTCTGTTTGCTGTCATGATGCCGTCGGTGTGCTTCGGTAGTTCTGTGGATAAGACCTTCAGCGCTGTCAATGGCATCGTCAGCCTCAGCGAGGCTACGGACATCGCTGACAATTATACGGTCACCGTCCAGGTCAACGACACGACGATGGGTTATGTGACCGGTGCTGGCGTCTACGACAACGGCGACACGGTGACACTACGCGCCTATGCCAATGCACACTGTGAGTTTGTTGGCTTCAACGGCGCCAATGACAATGTCGACAGCGTCTCGTTTGTCGTCACCAACGACACCACCATCACCGCCACCTTCATCCATAGATTCCTCGACCTCTTCACTACGGTGACTAACGGTACCGTGACTGTGGACATCGAAGGCAATCCGGGCGACGTGCAGGTGCAGCCCATGCAGGTTGAATATAATGACAGCATCACGCTCACCGTTACGCCTGACAGCCACCATCACCTGGTCTACTGGGTTGTGAATACCTACAGATTCGACACTATTGTTAATTCTATATTTGTCCTCGACAGCACTTGGATTGCCTCAACATACGTTGATATCGACGGTATAGAGCATGAGGTGTGGGATTCTGTCTATCACTATGATGAAGAGGTTATCATCAACCGTGTGAATGTCGAGTCGGGAAACTACCAAGACAACCCCTTGGGTATGCGTATCACTAACCACACTGAGGTACATGCCGAGTGTATCATGGACTATTACAATGTCACCGTTGAGGGCGACTATGTGTATGTATACGGTGATGGCCCATACCACTATGGCGACAGCGTGACGCTCAGAGCTACGGGGCTGGAGTTCCACCACTTTGTGGCGTGGCTCAATGCCGATGGCGATACCCTCAGCACACAGAACCCATGGTCGTTCCGCGTCGAAGGCGATATGACCCTCTATGTGGCCACCGCCCTTGACATGATGCACCTTAGTGTCTCCGCTTCACAAGGTGGCTCAGCCTATGGCTCCGGCGATTATGAGTACGGTTCGCCGGCAACGATTACTGCCGTACCCAACAGCGGCTATAACTTCATCCGCTGGGATGACGGCAATGCCGATTCTGTCCGTGTGGTCTATCTCTACGAGAACCTGCACTTCCATGCCATCTTCTCCCGTCTCGGTATTGACGATGCAGATATGGGCGACATTCAGGTTTATGCCGCAGAACGAACTATCGTCGTCAAGGGAGCCGCCAGGAAGATCATCAGTGTCTTTGATGCCGCCGGCCGTCAGGTGGTCAGCACCAAGGCTGACGACGACACGGTACGTCTGACGATGGAAGAAGCAGGAGTCTACATGGTACAGGTCGGCGACGGCCGAGCCTATCGTGTGATGCTCATGTAGTAGGTTTTGACAAAAACGATACAAAAGGTCCCCCGACCCAAAGTCGGGGGATTTCTATAAAGAAGAGAAGCAAAGAACAACAGAAATAAGACCATGCAGAAAATAACCCTTGGCAGAAGTGGACTTGTGGTGCCACGCAACGGTTTCGGCGCATTGCCGATACAACGAATCAGTCAGGCTGAAGCTGTGAATTTGGTGCGCCGTGCATTGGATGGAGGCATGTATTATTTCGATACAGCCCGTTTCTATACCGACAGTGAGGAGAAACTTGGTGTTGCTCTTGAAGACCGCCGTAGCGAAGTTGTAATAAGCACCAAGACCGGTGCCACCACCGTAGAAGGGTTCTGGAGTGACCTTGAGACGAGTCTCACCCTGTTGCGCACAGATTATGTGGACCTCTACCAGTTTCATAATCCGGCTTTCTGCCCTAAGCCTGGTGACGGCAGTGGATTGTATGAAGCCATGCAGGAAGCTGTGCGGCAGGGCAAGGTGCGACATATAGGCATCACCAACCATAGGCAGAAAGTGGCCATAGAGGCTATAGAGAGTGGTCTTTATGAGACTCTGCAATATCCGTTCAGCTATCTCGCCTCAGAGGAGGATTTGCGTATTGCCCGTCTTACTCGTGAGCATAATATGGGCTTTATCGCCATGAAAGGCCTCAGTGGCGGCCTCATCAGCGATTCGGCTACGGCCTATGCGTGGTTGGCCCAGTATGACCACGTGGCCCCCATCTGGGGTATCCAGCGCGAAAGTGAACTCGACGAATGGCTCTCCTATCAAGACAATCCGCCTGTGCTCACGGACGAGATGCGTACACGTATTGAAAAAGACCGTCGCGAACTTAGTGGCAACTTCTGTCGTGGTTGCGGCTATTGCCAGCCGTGCCCTGCAGGCATCCAGATACAGGATTGCAACCGCATGTCACTCTTCCTCCGCCGTGCCCCCTACAGCGTCTATCTCACCGAGGAATGGCATGAGAAGATGGAGCAAATAGAGGGCTGTCTGCATTGCAACCATTGTGTGCAGCATTGTCCATACGGTCTTGATACCCCCAATCTACTCAGGCATAATCTCGCCGATTTCCGCGATTTCTGGGCAAGAAAACAATCTGGCGAGATTGGCCTATGAAACAGATTGCTCATATAGAGTCTGTCTATAAAAGCAAGTTCGGCGTGCCGCGTCAGGCCGGTCTTGTCGATATAGAAGCCCAAATAGTCTTCGAGAAGGAGTATCGTGTTGTGGAAGCAGTACGTGGTCTCGAAGAGTTTGACTATGTTTGGCTGATATGGGGCTTCCACCTTGTCGAGCGTGAAGGGTGGAGTCCTACGGTAAGACCGCCACGCCTTGGAGGCAACAAGCGTATGGGTGTATTTGCCACAAGAAGTCCATTCCGCCCCAATCCTTTGGGATTGTCGTCGGTGCGACTGCTTCGTGTGGATGTGGAGTCAGATAATGCCCCGGTGCTATATATTACTGGCGCAGACCTTGTCGACGGTACACCGATATATGATATAAAGCCGTATATCCCCTATGCCGACAGCCATCCTGATGCTTGTGGTGGCTTTGCGCAGCAGGCACCGGAGAAAGTCTTGAGCGTAGTGATACCAGATTCTCTGCGGCAACAATTGCCAGATACTATGCAAGCAACATTACAGGAAACAATTTCCTTGGATCCTCGCCCTCATTATCAAGATGACCCGCAACGTATATACTCAATGTCTTTTGACCGATGGGAGGTCAAGTTCCGTGTTGCCGATGGGGTTGCTGTAATTGAGGATTGTGTGTTAAATAATGTTAACGGCGGTAACAAAAAACAACCTACAGCGTCTATACGCCGATGAATATGAGCTACGCACAGATGGTAGAAGGGTGTCGTCATCACAATGCCAACGCTCAACGGGCACTTTATGAAGAACTTGCGCCTATGGCGATGGGTGTTTGCTACAGATACACAGCAGACCGTGACGAGGCACAAGACTTGTTGCAGGATGGATTTATCAAAATCTTTGAGCGAATTGGTACGTTGCATGACCCACATAAGCTTCGCTCATGGACATACAGCATAATGGTAAATACCTGCATACAGCACTATCGCCGTTCCCGCCACACCATTCTGCAACCGATGGACGATATTGTGGACGATGACGGTAGTGAAATGCCCTATACGATGGATGACATCGTGAAAGCCATGTCCACCATTTCGCCGGCACAGCGCATGGCCTTCAACCTATGCTGTATAGAAGAACTACCTATGGACGAGGTTGCCAATAGGATGAATTGTAATGAGTTGGCTGTCCGTGTCGCTTTATGCAAGGCACGCAAAAGGATGCGCCAATATTTGGAGAATAAAAAAGAGGAATGATGGATAACAACTGGAAAAACTATGAAGTGAAGCCCGACGAGGGTTTGTTTGATGCGGTACATCGCCATTTGCGTTTACGTCGAGCATTGCGCATTGGCGGAGTCGCTGTTGCTGTAATTACTGTTGCTGTGGTCGCTATATGGTCGCTGAATAGGGGAACGGCAAATGATGCTGTAGAGACACAGCAAGTCGCCATTGTGCCTGTCGTCAACCAGCCTGTCGCTGATGAAACAATAACTGATGCTATTGTCGCAGACTCTCCAGCAAATGTCACTGCAAAAGCCGATAGCAAACTTATGGCCGATGGGCTTTATATTTTGCCAGAGACACAGACGGCTTTGCCAAAGGTCAACGAACCAGTATACGACAATCTTTTTGATGAAAGCCTGTTCGCCGAGCTGACAGCAACGCCTGTCAACCCAATACCAGAAACCCCGAAAACAACCGCCGAACCTGACAGTATGATTACAGGTCAGCTTCAGGCGGATAGCCACGAGACCGTATCGTCGACAAAGGTGGGCGGACCCGCCCCCGTACCCTATCAGGTCGACAACATACTATGGGCCCCCAATATCATCACACCCAATGGCGATGTGGCGGAAAACCGCGTCTTCAAGGTAGTTGCAACCTCCGATGTCAGCGACTTCCGCATCCATATCTACAACCGAGGAGGCCGCCTCCTCTTCAAGAGTAGCGACATCAATGAAGTCTGGGATGCTACACATAACGGCACTTCTGTGCCACAGGGCGCCTATGTGTGGGTCGCCACATTTCGCGGTACCGATGGCTCTTCACACCGCGAAGCGGGCACCGTCACCGTCGTCTGGTAGCCGGTGCTGACATCAGCGGAAATTACATATACTCAACGAATAAGCCGACGAAATATAATGTCGGCTCTATTTATTTACCACATTTTGCGCCCTATATGAAAAAAAAATAGTAATTTTGCAGTTTGAAATAATGGCAGGGACTGTTCTATCGCTGGGCCCTTGGGCCGAGAGGAAAGTCCGGGCAGCACGAGCCACCATGCTTCCTAACGGGAAGGGGTCATTAGGGTAACCGAATGGCTACAGAAAGCGCCACAGAAAAGAAACCGCTCCATGTGCGGGTGCCTACATTCGTCGGCCTCTGTACATGAAGCAAGGGTGAAAACGCGGGGTAAGAGCCCACGACGTGTTCCGGCAACGGGCACGATGGCAAGCCTCATGGGCTGAAAGACCAAATATACCGATAGGCCGCAAAGCAGCGGGCTGGCTCGCCTGCATTATCGGGGGGTAGGTTGATAGAGGCCGTCGGCGACGGCGGCAGTAGATTGATGATAGAACACGACAGAACCCGGCTTATAGGTCCTTGCCATTTTTTGTTATTGAGAAGCACATAACAATGCACAGGAAACGACATATCAGGTTCTATAGCTGCATGCTTGCAGCCTTAGTGCTGACGGCATGTTCCGGGCGCTTTGTCGGCACACCACGCGCCGCCATGCTCGACTACCAGACAAACAGCACATACGGCTCGCTCTACACCCTCGCCTGCGCCCATGCTGAAAACCTCAATGCCGCCGTCAAAGCCGATACCCTGCATCCCGGCATGTATGCCGAATACGGTGTGACGTTGGCGCTCATGGGACACGACGGTGAAGCCTGCCGCATGCTCAACGCCGAAGCCAAAGCATTCCCTGAAAGCCGTCTTCTCGTGCGCCGCATCAAGGAACGTCTTCTGCCCAACATGGTCGACGATACTCTTGCCGGAAAGAACGACACTGCCGACCTCGTCAAGCTGCAAGGCTGGTCATACGACAGCCTCACCGCTCTGCGACCCCTCCCGCAAATAGCATCTGTCATAGACAGCACCGACAGCATCCGCGTCTTGATGCAGACTCCTGTCGACTCGGTTGAATACCCTATACGCCTCACAGCAAACCAGAAACGTGAGTTGTTGGTGCAGGAACAGCAGCAGGCCGAGCTGCAACGTAAGGCTGCTGCCGACTCCGTGGCTGCTGCCAAGCAGGCCAAGATAGACGCCCGCAAGCAGGCTAAAGCCGACAAGAAGAAAGCCAAGAAGGAAAAGGAGAAGGCCAAGAAAGAAGCCGAGAAGGAGAAGAAGCGTCTGGCCAAGGAAAAAGCCAAACAACGTGATGCCGAGAAGCAGCGTCGTGCTGAAGAACGTAAGGCTCAAAAACAGAAAGGAAAGGAGGCTGAATGATGAAGTACGTGCGTCTGTTCTTGATACTGTTGCTCCCTATGGCGCTCTTTTCCTGCAAGGGTGAGAAGAAGCTGGCACGCTACAATGAACTCTATCAGCAGGAGCCTTCGGTCGTCTATGTCGCACCCCTCAACGATGTCTCCATGCGCCGTGCTGTGCGTGAGACATACGACTCCATATACAACGCCTCGCTCAACATCGCTTCGCGACAACTCTACCTCACAGCCACCGACCCGCTGACGAGCCATGGATACTATGTCCTCGGTCCTCTGGCATCGGCTCAGATAGCAGCCACCGAAACACGCACTGGCAAGCAGTTGCGCAACGATAATATCACAGACCTGTATACCGATTTGGGTATTGATGCCGTACTCTTTATAGACCTTCTCAACTGGTCGCACACCTCTAATTCATGGAGCGTAGAGGTTGAGTATGTGTTGCGTTCGACCCACAACGGCATGGAAATGCTGCACGTGCATGTCAATGCCACCAAGATGCTCCCCACCGACTTTAAAGGCACCCCTAAGCCCCTCAAGGCAGACCTTGAGTTCGCCGAGCAGTATGGCTGCGACCTTGAGACGGCACAGCGTTGCCGCCTGGTGGAGATACTCAACAAGTACGTCCTCAAGGACCTGCCGGCAGGCAAACGTTCCCGCCGTCAGGAGGCAGAGCAATATGCCAAGCCGCATCCTGAATATTTCAACCTCCGCATCCGTCGCGACGGCAGCGTGGAACAGCTAAAAGACGAGGAACTATGAGGATAGAGGTCTCCCTGTCTCCAGCATTGTACCCCTACCGCGCTATTAAGGAGCACAACGTCACCGTGGCTATAGACCTTCTGCGTGCCACCACCGCCGTCTGTGCGGCCTTTCAGGCAGGCTGTTCGTCTGTACTTCCTCTCGACACTCTTGAGGGCATCGGCCGTTTCCGCGAGCATGGGTTTCTTGTGGCCGCAGAGCGTGGTGGCCGCAAGGTTGGCGACGCTGAGTACGGCAATTCGCCGACGGAGTATCTGCGCAGCGATATGACAGGCGTCAAATTGGCCTACAGCACCACCAACGGCACCGTCTCCATACTTCGTGGCGCCGATGCCGACCTCACTCTTGTGGCTTCCTTCGCCAACCTTTCGGCCGTATGCGACCGCCTCGCCAACGGGGGCATGGACACCGTCCTCCTCTGTTCGGGTTGGCAGAATGACTTTTGCATTGAAGATACCCTTGTGGCCGGTGCTATAATCCAGAAACTCTTGACTCTTGACTCTGAACTCATAATCGCCAATGATGCCGCCAACATGGCTCTCGCCTTGTGGCAGGTGGCGAAGAGCGATCCATATGACTACTGTCAGCGTTGCACCCATGTACACCGTCTCTACGGTCTCGGGGCTGCTGCCGACGTGAGCTTCGCTTTCCGGCAGGACACATGCCCTGTGGTGCCAATCCTTAAAGACGGTCTGCTTACCCTATGAAACAACTGTTGACCATACTGCTGCTTGTCGCCTCTCTCGGTGCCTACTGCCAATGGGACACCGCAGGTCTGCGTCTGCCGCGTTTTGAACTGACTCCGGCCTTGTCGGCAACAGCGCTGATGGCCACCGGCGCCGTCCTTACCTACAACCCCACCGCCAATGGCGTCAATCTCTCGTTGCGCGACAAGGTGGTCTCTTCGCATAACCACAAGCTGCACTTCGACGACTACATACAGTACCTGCCGGCATCGGCACCGTTGGTCCTCAACCTCTGTGGTGTCAAGGGCAAGCACTCCTTCAACCGTCTCCTTCTGCTCGAGGGCGGCTCCTATCTGCTTGGTGCAGGCTGGCTCAATGCCTTCAAGTACGCTCTCGCTGTCGAGCGCCCCGACGGCTCACGGCTCAACAGCTTCCCCTCGGGACATACCTTCACGGCCTTCACGGGTGCCGAGATACTGCGCCGCGAATATGGCGAGGAGTACCCATGGATAGCTGTTGCGGGCTACGCTGTGGCTGTCACCGTGGCCGCTATGCGCATCTACAACAACCGCCACTGGCTCGGCGACGTCTGTGCCGGTGCCGGTCTGGGAATACTCAGCGTCACACTCGTTTACTGGGCGCTGGATTAGTTAAGAGTTAAGGATTAAGAATTAGTAATTTATAAGATATATGAAACTGTTTAGCAACGTTAAAGGCGACCTCTTCGGCGGCATCACCGCCGGCATCGTCGCACTTCCTCTCGCTCTCGCTTTCGGCATACAAGCCTTCAGCGGTGTCACCGACCCGTCGGCGGCTTCTCTCGGTGCCTATGTCGGTCTCACCGGCGCTATGCTCCTCGGCTTCTTCGCCGCCCTCTTCGGTGGCACCCACAGCCAGATCAGCGGCCCCACGGGCCCGATGACCGTCGTCACAGCCACCCTCGTCACCGGCGCCTGGACGGCTTCCAACGGCAGCATCTCCGAAGTGATGCTATCCATGGCTCTCGCCGCCATCTTCTGCGGCATCTTCCAGATTCTCTTCGGCCTCATCAAGATAGGCAAGTATGTGCGCTACATACCTTACCCCGTCCTTAGCGGCTTCATGAGCGGCATCGGCGTCATCATCATCCTGCAGCAGATCTATCCTCTCCTGGGGCAGAGCAAAGGCGGCTCGATGATTGACCTCCTTGTCGGGCTCCCCGGAGCGGTGGCTTCCACCAGCATCACAGCCCTGCTGCTCGGCTTGGCCACGGTGGCCATCATCTACCTCTTCCCGCTGCTCACCAAGAAGGTACCCTCCACGCTCGTCGCCCTCATAGTGATGACCGTCGTCTCGCTCTTCATCGACATGGATGGTGTCGCCACCATCGGCAAGATTCCTTCGGGCATACCCATGCCCTTCTTCGCCAAGGAGGGTGTCAGCCTCGCCGGCATCAACTGGGGCGCTGTCCTGATGGCTGCCATCGTTCCGGGCCTCACCCTCGCAGGCCTTGGTTCCATCGACACGCTGCTCACCTCGGTGGTGGCCGACAATATCACCAAGACCAAGCACAACAGCAACCGCGAGCTGATAGGGCAGGGTATAGGCAACGCCGTCGCCGGTCTCTTCTGCGGTCTGCCCGGTGCCGGTGCCACCATGCGCACCGTGGTCAACGTCAAGAGCGGCGGCCGCACGCAGCTCAGCGGCATGGTGCATGCCCTGCTGCTACTGGCCATCATGCTTGGCCTCGGTTCTGTGGTGCAGTATGTGCCGCTGTCGGTCCTCGCCGGCATTCTCATCACTGTGGGTGTGGGCATCATTGACTTCCGCGGCTTCAAGGATCTGCCCAAGATACCGCGTGCCGACGCTGTGGTGCTCATCGTCGTCTTCCTCGTCACCGTCTTCGTCGACCTGCTCACCGCTGTGGGCATCGGCATGGTGATAGCCTGCGTGCTCTTCATGAAGCGCGCTTCCGACCTCGTCGAGGGTGGCTACAGCAGTCAGGAGATGACCAACTTCGACAAGGAGAGCCCCTGGGCTGACGAGGGCGGCATGCCCGACACCGTGGCCCACCAGATCTACGTGCAGCGCCTCAACGGTCCCATCTTCTTCGGCACCATCAACAAGTTCAAGGAGGTGATGCAGACGGTGCCCGACAGTGCCAAGATTGTCATCATCCGCATGCGTCTGGTGAGTTTCATGGATCAGAGCGGCCTCTACGCCATGGAGGAGGCCATCAAAGACCTGCAGGCACGTGGCGTGCAGGTGCTTATGACCATCATCCAGCCCCAGCCTATGTACATGCTCACCACGCACAAGGTCATCCCTGCCGTCGTCCCCGAGGATCACACCTTCAAGACCTTCGAGGAATGCACGGAATACCTCAAAAAACAATTGAATCAGTAACATAAAACATCAATACTATGGGTCGCGCATTTGAATACCGCAAAGCAAGAAAACTGAAACGTTGGGGCCACATGGCCCGCACCTTCACCAAGATTGGTAAGGAAATTGAACTGGCCGTCCTTGCCGGTGGCCCCGATCCCTCGTCCAACCTGCGTCTGCGCCTGCTGATGCAGACCGCCAAGAGTGAGTCGATGCCCAAGGAGAATGTGGAACGCGCCATCAAGCGCGCCACCGAGAAGGACAAGTCGGCCTACAAAGAGGTCGTCTACGACGGCAAAGGCCCCCACGGCACCGCCATCGTCGTGGAGACTGCCACCGATAACCCCACGCGCACCGTCGCTAACCTCCGCGCCGCCTTCGTGCGCGGCAAGGGCGAGCTGGGCACCATGGGCATGAATGACTTCCTCTTCGAGCGCAAGTGCTCCTTCGTCGTCGCCTGGCACGACGGCATCGACATGGACGAGCTGGAGCTCGAACTCATCGACTGCGACATCGACGAAGTCTTCCGCGACGAGGACGAGATACTCATCTACGCCGACTTCAAGAACTATGGCCCCATCTCCAAGTTTCTGGAAGACAAGGGTCTGGAGATAAAGAGCTTCAAGTTCGAGCGTATACCGCTCACGATGCGCGAGCTCACGCCCGAGCAGCAGGAAGACGTCAACGGCTTGCTGGAACGCCTTGAAAATGACGACGATGTCGTCAATGTGTTCCATAATATGGCCTGATAGACAGTTTTTTAGATAGAGCTCCTTCGGCTCCCCTTCGACCCCTCCTCGGCCTTGCTTCGGCCGTGGAGGGGTGTTGGATGGAGCGGATGCGATTGGAAGGTCGAAGAGGGGAGGTAGGGGAGGCGAAGGGGTTCTGTACGGGAGATTATCCACGGGTGTGTCTATGTCTGTGGATATTTTTTTTATGTTTATTGTTATATATTGGATTTTTCTTCGTATATTTGCATTCTCTATTGTATGCCGCCTGCCGATGGTGGTTGGCGGTTAGTGTAATGATTGATAGAACTATATGGAAAGAAATAGACTAAAAGCGTGCAGGGTGAATGTGGCGTCGGAGACGGGGCGCCTGCGAGCTGTGCTGCTGCACCGTCCGGGTGTTGAGATTGAGCGTATGACGCCGCTGAATGCAGCACATGCGCTGTACAGCGATATTTTGAACAAGCCGATAGTGGACGTGGAGTACAGCAATTTCTGCGGTGTGCTGGAGAAGTGGACGGATGTGTACTATGTGGAGGATATACTGGAGGAGTTGCTGGAGGACAGCGAGTTGCGCCGCCACTTGGTGGAGGGGAGCTGCGATATGGACAATTGCGACGACGACCTGGCCGAGAGGCTTATGGGTCTGCCGTCGGCCGAGCTTGCAGCTGCACTGATTGAGGGGTATGAGGACCCGGAGTGGAGGAGTGGAGAGTGGAGAGTGGAGAGTGGAGAGCTGGAGTCGCGTTATCTGCTGAAGCCGCTGTACAACTTGTTTTTCACGAGGGATGCGAGCAGCACGGTGTACGACAGGGTGCTGGTGAACTCGATGAGTTTCGAGGTGAGGGAGCGTGAAACGCTGATCTACGAGGCCATCTTCAAGCATTTCTTCAAGGTGGAGACGCTGAACGCTATGGCGTGGGACCGCGACGCGAGGACGGAGGGCGGCGACGTGCAGATTGCCGCTCCCGACTTGCTGTGCATCGGTCAGGGTATACGGACGAATGTGAAGGGTATCAAGTATCTGGCGCAGACTTTTGCGCAAGAGCGCGAGAGGTTCAACATACTGGTGCAGGAGTTGCCCAAGAGTCCTGAGAGTTTCATCCATCTGGACATGGTGTTCACGTTCCTTGGAAAGCACGAGTGCATGGTGTTCGAGCCGATGCTGAAGAAGACTGGCTTGTTTGCCGGCAAGGACACGACGCTGATCACCATTGAGGGTGGCAATATCAGATACACGAAGGTGCCCGACATGGTGAAGGGTTTGCAGGGTCTCGGATGGGATATAGAGCCGGTGACTGGAGGCGGGAGCGACCCATGGGTGCAGCTGCGCGAGCAGTGGCATTCGGGGTGCAATTTCTTCTCGCTGGGTGACGGCAAGGTGATAGGCTACCGCCGCAACACGAAGACTATAGAGGCGCTGGACAGGGCGGGCTTTGCGGTGCTCAACGCCGAGGATATCGTGAGCGGGAGGGTGGACATGAACAGCTACGAGAAGTTCGTGGCAGCATTCCCGGGAAGCGAGTTGCCGAGGGCCGGTGGCGGTGCGAGGTGCATGACGATGCCGATTCTGAGGGATGCGGACTAATGAGTTATGAGTTATGAGTTATGAGTGACGAATAAAAAGGAAAGAAACAACAAACAATATCTAAACGATGAAACAGTATCATCTGGCAAACAACATCATAGGCTGGGTCATAGGACTCATTGCCTGTGCTGTGTACATCATGACGGCGGAGGCTACGGCGTCGTGGTGGGATTGCGGTGAGTATATAAGCACCGCCGTGAAACTTCAAGTGGGTCACCCTCCGGGAGCACCGACGTTCCAGCTTGTGGGCCGTCTGTTCTCGCTGTTCAGCAGCCCAGCGACGGCGGCGCACGCTGTGAATGTGATGTCGGCTGTGTGCAGCGGATTGACGATACTGTTCCTGTTCTGGGCGATAACGCTGCTGGGCAAGCACTTGCTGCCCGACCCGAAGAATCCGAGCCTGAAGGACTGGAGGACGTGGGGTGTCTTTGCCGCCGGTGTGGTGGGAAGCTTGGCCTACTGTTTCAGCGACACGTTCTGGTTCTCGGCAGTGGAGGGTGAGGTGTACGCTATGAGCTCGTTTTTCACAGCACTGGTGTTCTGGGCCATACTGAAGTGGGAGGAGCAGAGCGAGGATGCCCACGCCATGCGGTGGCTGATACTGATCAGTCTGCTGGTGGGTGTGGCCATCGGAGTGCACCTGCTGAACCTGCTGACGGTACCTGCGATTTTCTATGTTGTGTATTTCAAGAAGTGGCCGAAGACTACCTGGAAAGGTTTCATCGTGACGGGTGTGCTGAGCGTGATAACGCTGGGCGTCATCCTGTGGGGCATCATTCCGGGCATTGTGAATGTGGACTCGGCGGTGGATGTGTTCTTTGTCAACACGCTCGGTCTGCCGTTCAATAGCGGCACGATATTCTTCTTCACACTGCTGGCCGCGCTGGTAGTGTGGGGACTGTGGTTCACACAGAAGAAGCATAAGCCGATACTGAATGCCGCAATACTGAGCTTCGCCATGCTTGTGATCGGCTACTCGACGTTCTTTGTGCTGGTGATACGTGCCAACACGAACACGCCGCTGAACGAGAATGCGCCGAAGGATGCTGTTGCGATGCGTGCCTATCTTGGTCGCGAGCAGTATGGCGACACGCCGCTGTTCACGGGTCAGTTCTACACCGCCGGTGCGCCGACGGGTGTGAAGGACGGCTATACTAAGTATGTGCGCGGCAAGAGCGAGAACGGCAAGGACCGCTATATCGTTGCCGCCCATGCGCAGAAGTACATATACAACGAGAAACACACTGGCGTGTTCCCGAGGATGTGGAGCGACGACACGAAACGTGACCATCCGCGCTTCTACGAGTACTGGGCCGGCAAGGTGTACGGCGACCAGCGCCCCTCGGGCAGCCAGAACCTGAAGTTCTTCAACCGTTACCAGCTCGGCTGGATGTACTGGCGCTACTTCATGTGGAATTTTTCCGGAAGGCAGAACGACATACAGGGCCATTACTTCAACGACGACGGTACGCGTGACTACCTGAGCGGCAACTGGATAAGCGGCATCAAGTTTATCGACGAGAGCCGTCTGGGGCCGCAGGACAACCTGCCGGAGACGATGGAGAACAACAAGGCGCGCAACAAGTACTACATGCTGCCGTTGCTGCTGGGTATCATCGGCCTGATATATCACATACGTAAGCACCCGAAGGATGCGTTCATCGTGTTCATCATGTTCTTCATGACGGGATTGGCCATTGCCATCTACCTGAACATGCCGCCCAAGCAGCCGCGTGAACGTGACTATGCCTTCGTGGGCTCGTTCAGCTTCTATGCCATCTGGATAGGCTTCGGAGTGCTGGCACTGGCGGAGTGGATAAGCGGCCTGTTCAAGAAGCGGGGTGTCCCCGCAGACAAAGAGGCTGGCGCTCCCCGAGCCTACAAGGTGGTGATGCCTGTGGTGTTTGTGGTGTGTATGGCTGCGGTACCGTGCCTGATGGCCGCCGAGAACTGGGACGACCACGACCGCTCGCAGAAGACGGCGGCACGCGACTTTGCGCAGAACTACCTGAAGAGCATCAACAAGAACGGCATACTGATAACCTTCGGCGACAACGACACCTTCCCGCTGTGGTACGCACAGGAGGTAGAAGGCACTCGCACCGATGTGCGCATACTGAACTATACGCTCAGCGGCATGTACTGGTATGTGGAGCAGCTGTTCAACAAGCTCTACGAAGGCGATGCGCTGCCCTTCACGCTACCTAAAGAATACTACGGCTTGGGTCAGGATGTGTTCTATGTGATGGACCGTTCGGCCGATTACCTTGAGGTGACCGACGTGCTCGGTATGCTGCGCGACCATCCGGACCGCTTCACGATTCGTGACCAGCGCAGCGGTCAGGAGTTCATGTATGTACCCACCAAGCGCTTCAAGATAACACTCGACATACCCGCCCTGGTGCAGGCCGGCGTCATCCCTGCCGATATGGCCGACAGCGTCAACCCTGTCATCCGTTGGGAGATTGGCAAGCAGGCCCTCTACCGCCATGAGATGATGATACTCGACATTCTGGGTACCAACCGCTTCATGCGCGACATCAACATCATGAACCCAGGCTACATCAAGGATGTGTTCCCGTTGATATATAGCTACACCGTGCAGGACGGTATGAACCACAAGATTCTGCCTTATCCGCGCCGTGGGTCGCGCTACACTCTCCGCTCGGCCGACTACTTCCTCAAGGGTGTCGACGGCGAGCCGCTGAAGTGGGGCAACCTGAACAGCGACATCTATGTGGACCCGATAAGCCTCAACATGGGCACCGTGCAGCGCCAGTCGCTGATGCTGCTCGCCAACGACGAGTATCAGTCGGGCAATGTGGACAAAGCCAAAGGACTGCTCGATCTCAGCCAGCATTTCTTCCCGGCCCCCAACTTCCCGATAGACGTATATGCCGTGTATATCGTCACCGGCAGCACGCGTGTCGATGTTGTGGACCTATACAAGAAGGTGTATGGCATAGAGAAAGCTCAGGAACTCTGGGATGCCGCCTTCAAGTACTACAACGATGAGCTGGGCTATCTGGCTACCTTCCGTGGCGACAAGGCTGCCGGTGTGCGCGGTACGCTGCAGAGCGACCTGCAGATTATGTCGCTCCTCTCCGATGTGGCCCGTCGTACGATGGGCGACAACGAGCGTGCCGCCAAAGCCGACGACGTCCTCGGACGTTTCAACAGTTAAGAGTAACCCGTTAAGAGTAAGGTAAAGGTGAAAAAGCCCGAAAAGCCCAAGCTGAAGAGGTACGTAGTGACGCTCAACGAGTGCGAGATGCGCCGTCTGTCTGTCTATGCCGCCCAGAGTGGTGTCGACAGACCTACGGCGCTGGCCCGCCTGGTGCGTCACGGTCTCAAAGATGCTGCCGCCGGGGTCCACATCGACAACACCGATGAGAAGCAGCTGAGGCTGTTCGACTCTGTCCAGATAGACATTTTCAACAACACCGCAAAGGTTAATACCAAGGAGTAGATATGAAGAATCTGTTTCATATTCTTGTGGCGGCGCTGCTGTTGGCGGCTCCCGTCGCTACTCATGCCGAAGAAGAGTCCTTCGACCCGGGTTCGATGATCATCGGACACGTCACCGACGCCCATTCGTGGCACATGTTCGACTACAAGACGAGCGACGGTGCAGAGCATGCTGTCGCCATCCCGCTGCCGGTAATACTCTGGAACGACGGCCGGCTCGATGTCTTCATGTCCTCACGCTTCCATCACGGCCACGCCGACTACAACGGCTATCGTCTCGTCGGTGGCGGCGCCGAGAAGGAGGAGATAGTGTGTGTCGACGAAGCCGGCAACCTCACAGGGCGGAAGCCACTCGACCTGAGCATCACCAAGACGGCGGCGGCCATCATCATTGCCGTCATCCTGCTGCTGGTCATCGTGTTCATAGCCCGTGCCGGCTACAAGAAGCGTCCTAACCAGGCCCCCCACGGTCTGCAGAGCCTCGTGGAGATGCTTGTCGTCTTTGTGCGCGACAGCATCGCCAAGCCGATGATAGGGGAGAAGCGCTACGAACGCTACCTGCCTTATCTGCTGACGCTCTTCTTCTTCATCTTTTTCTGCAACATCCTCGGCCTCATACCTTTCTTCCCCGCAGGTGCCAACATCACAGGCAATATCGCTGTCACCGCCACCCTCGCCGTTATCACCTTCCTCATCACCAACATCAGCGGCAACCGCCATTACTGGACAGACATCTTCAACACCCCCGGCGTGCCCGCCTGGCTCAAGGTCTTCCCGTTGATGCCCGTGGTCGAGCTGGTGGGTGTCTTCACCAAGCCCATAGTGCTGATGATACGACTATTCGCCAACATGACGGCCGGCCATATCGTCATCCTCGGCTTCATTGTCATCATCTTCATCCTCAGCAACCTTTTCGGTATGGCCGTCGGCGGCGCCGTCAGCGTGGTAAGCGTCCTCTTCAGCGTCTTCATCTCGCTGCTTGAGTGCCTGGTGGCCTACATCCAGGCCTTCGTCTTCACCATGCTCACAGCCCTCTACATTGGTATGGCCGTCGCCGAACCCCGGCACGGGGACGTGAACACAGACAAATAAAAAACAATGAAGTGAACAGCCTCATCATGCAGAATAACCCAATAAATCATCATACCTATGAAAAGTATCAAAGATATCAATTTCGCAGGCCGTAAGGTACTGCTGCGCGTTGACTTCAACGTTCCTATGAACGACCAGAAGCAGATCACCGACGACACCCGCATGCGCGAGTCGATGCCCACCATCGAGAAACTCCTCCGCGACGGCGCCGCCATCATCATCATGGCCCACTTCGGCCGTCCCAAGAAAGGCGGCTTCGAGCCCGAACTGACCCTCGAACCCGTGGCCAAATACCTTGAGACCCTCGTCAACCGTCCCGTGAAGTTCACCCAGGAACTCCTCGGCAGCGGCAAACCCGAGCAGATGGCCAAAGAACTCAAGGCCGGCGAGGTGATGCTCCTCGAGAACATCCGCTTCTACCCCGAAGAGACCAAAGGCGGCGAAGACCTCGCCCGCCAGCTCGCCGCCCTCGGCGACTGCTACATCAACGACGCCTTCGGCGCCGCCCACCGCGAGCACTCCTCCACCGCCGTCATCGCCCGCTTCTTCCCCAACGACAAGTACTTCGGCTTCCTCATGGAGAACGAGGTACGCAACCTCGAGAAGCTCATGCAGAACCCGCCGCGTCCCTTCACCGCCATCATCGGCGGCTCCAAGGTCAGCAGCAAGATAGGCATCCTCGAGAACCTCCTCGACAAAGTCGACAACATGGTCATCATCGGCGGCATGCGCTACACCTTCACCAAGGCCCTCGGCGGCCGCATTGGCAACTCCATCTGTGAGGACGACAAGCTCGACCTGGCTCGCGAACTCATGCACCGCATGGACGAGAAGGGCGTCAAGTATTACCTACCCGTCGACTCCGTCATCGGCGACAAGTTCGGCAACGACGCCAACACCAAAATTGTCCCCTCCGGCGAGGTTCCCGACGGCTGGGAGAGCATGGACTGCGGCCCAGAGAGCTGCAAGGCCATCCACGACATCATCATGGCCTCCAAGACCATTCTCTGGAACGGTCCTGCAGGCGTCTTCGAGCTTGAGACCTTCGCCAAAGGCACCAACCACATCGCCAAGAGCGTCGCCGAAGCCTGCAAGCAGGGCTGCTTCGCTGCTGTCGGCGGTGGCGACTCCGTGGCTGCCGTCAAGCAGATGCACCTCGCCGACCAGATGAGCTACGTTTCCACCGGTGGCGGTGCCATGCTCGAGTACCTCGAAGGCAAGGTCCTCCCCGGCATCAAAGCCATCCAGGACTAATCGCTACCCCCACAAGGTGCGGTATGATTATAGGTCTGCCGCACCTTTTTTGTATATTATATTTTGCAATGAAGAAGTACCGGACAGCCGTATTGTTGTTTGCAGTTTTTGCTGTTATCGCCTTTGTTCTATATCTTTCCTCAGGCAACCTCTTTTTCCTGTTGAACTTTGGTTATATAGGCCTTTGTCTTGGTATCGGGGCGGCTTTGACGGCATCGGGCTGGCGTCATGCAAGGCTATTCGTGCAATTCACAGTAGGATTATATATCCTAGTGTTCTTGGGTCTTATCTGCCACGAGAACATGCAGATAGAGGGCTTCTGGTACTACCTCTTCTCCGGCGTCGTTGGGGCTGGCACCCTGCATTATGCCATCGCCAAGATATTCGGCCCCCTGTTTTTCGGCCGAGGCTGGTGCGGCTATGCCTGCTGGACGGCCATGGTGCTCGACCTCCTGCCCTACAAACGTCCGCAAGGTCCCCGCAAACGCATTGGGTTCATCCGCTATATCGTCTTTGGACTCTCGCTGGCGCTTGTCGGATTGCTATTCCTGCTGGGCAAAGCCACCACGTCGGTGATGTTCCGCCTGTTCATTTTTGGCAACATCGTCTATTATGTTGTGGGTATCGCACTGGCCGTAGCCTTCTGCGACAACCGCGCCTTCTGCAAGTACATTTGTCCGGTGACGGTATTCCTCAAACCCTTGACGCGCTATTCGCTGCTTCGCATCCGCTTCGACGAAGACAGGTGCATCCACTGCGGCAAGTGCCGTGAGGTCTGCCCCATGGACGTGGAGGTGAACAGCGATTCGCGCAAGCGCAAGAACGCCACCGAGTGCATCCTCTGCCACAACTGCACCCGCGAATGTCCTGTAAAAGCCTTGAAATGATATGCCGCATTTTTTGCCGATAACGTTGGACGAGGTCAAGCGCCTCGGGTGGGAGCAGGTCGACGTTGTGCTCGTAACGGGCGATGCCTACATCGACCACCCCTCGTTCGGCACTGCTGTCATCGGGAGGACGCTGGAGGCGGCGGGGTACAAAGTGGCCATCATCCCGCAGCCCAACTGGCGCGACGACCTGCGCGACTTCCGCAAGTTCGGCGCCCCCAGACTCTTCTTCGGCGTCACCTCCGGCGCTATGGACAGTATGGTGAACCATTACACAGCCGCACGCCGTCTGCGTCACGACGACGCCTACACCCCCGGCGGACAGGCAGGATTCCGCCCCGACAGGGCGACATACGTATACACGCGAATACTGAAACAACTCTACCCCGACGTGCCCGTCATCATGGCCGGCATCGAGGCCTCCATGCGCCGCCTGGCGCATTACGACTACTGGGACGACCGCCTCTTCCCCAGCATCTTGATAGACACCCCTGCCGACCTCCTCAACTACGGCATGGGCGAGCGCACCACCCTCAAGATTGCACGCCTCCTCGACGAAGGCAAAGGCATCGAGGCCTGCTACAGTTTGCCGCAGGTGGCTTATGCAGTTAAGAGTTATGAGTTAAAAGTTAAGAGTGACTTCATAGAACTTCATTCCTTTGAAGAGTGTCAGAAAAGCAAGTGCGCCGAGGCCGAGAATTACCATATCATAGACGAGGAAAGCAACAAGATTGAATGTGTCACCCTCGTCCAGCGTCACGCCGAACGCTACGTCGTCGTCAACCCGCCCGAGCCCCCCATGACCACAGACGAAGTCGACGCCTCCTTCGACATGCCCTACATGCGGCTGCCGCACCCCAAGTACCGCAAGCGCGGACCCATACCAGCCTTCGAGATGATTCGCTGGAGCGTCAACACCCACCGCGGATGCTTCGGCGGCTGCTCCTTCTGCACCATCAGCGCCCACCAGGGCAAGCAGATAGCCAGCCGCAGCGAGATGTCGATACTCAATGAGGTAAACCTCATCACACAAGATCCTGATTTCCACGGTGTGCTCACCGACCTCGGCGGCCCCTCCGCCAACATGTGGCGCATGCATGGCAAGAACCCTGAGCTATGCCGCCGTTGCAGCCGCTACAGCTGCTCCATGCCCACAATGTGCAAAAACCTCGACAGCGACCACCGGCCCATGATAGAACTGCTTCGCAAGGTGGCTGCCAACCCCAAGGTGAAGCATCTCTACGTCGGCAGCGGCATCCGGTGCGACCTCTTCACCGACGACAACGGTGGATGGCAATACTTCCGCCAAGTGGTCGTCAACCACACCTCCGGCCGCCTCAAGGTGGCACCGGAACACACCTCCGACCACGTACTCGCTCTCATGCGCAAGCCTCCATTTGAGCTCTTCCGCGAGACAAAACGCCGATTCACAGAGATATGCCGTCAGGCTGGGCTGAAGTACCAGCTCATCCCTTACTTCATCAGCTCTCACCCCGGCTGCAGGCTGCAGGACATGGCGGAGCTGGCGTTGGAAATGAAGCAGATGGGCTACCGCCTCGAGCAGATACAGGACTTCACACCCACACCCATGACCCTCAGCACCGAGATGTACTACACCGGCATCGACCCCGCCACCCTCAAGCCCGTCTACGTGGCCACCACCCCTGCCGACAAGGCCGACCAGCGTCGTCTCTTCTTCTTCTACAAGCCCGAGGAGCAGCGCGAAATCGTCGCCTCGCTCCGCCGCAAAGGCCTCTCAAAGTATGTTTCCAAACTCTTAGGTAACAGTGGATTAGGGAAAGGTGTTCGTCGAAAGTAGCTGATAGCCATCTTTTTAATAGAACCCCTTCGGCCTTCCTTCGGTCGTGGGTGGGCGATGGATGGACTGGATGCGATAGGAGGGGTGTAGAAAATGCGAAGAGGGGCCGACGGAGGGGCGCAGAGGGGAGTCTGTTATATGATGCTTGGGCTTAGAATCAGTGTGTTATGGTTTGATTTGCATTGTTTGGGAAAAAGTATTATCTTTGCACCGTAGTTCTTGTTATGTCGAGGTTGTTGCTGAAGATAAGTGTTTTGGCTCTGTTTTTGGCCATGGATACTGCTGCCGCCGGGCAGAAGGCGGTGACGGTGCTGTCCGGACGAGTGACTTGCGGCGGTCGCGCTGTGCCTTACGCCACGCTGCAGCTCAAGGGCACCTCCATCGGTGTGGCCTGCAACGACGACGGCGAGTACAGGCTCAAGGTGCCAGCGGGACACGAGGACGACACGGTAGTGGTGCGCTCGGTGGGCTACGTGGCTGTTAAGCGCACTGTGGCACAGCTCCTTGAGAAGGGCGATGTGAAGCTGCGTGAGCAGAGTGTGTCGCTGCGTGAGGTGAAGGTGGAGAGCTATCGCACGCCGCAGCAACTGCTTGAGGCCGCCAAGGAGCGCTTCAACGAGAACTACTGCCAGCAGACAGCCTGGAGCACTTTCTTCTACCGCGACTGGCGCGCCGTGGACGGCGAGCTGTACCTCTTCGACGAAGCCGTGATGTGTATTCGCCGCGCGGGCTACGGGCGCACCGCCGACAAGGAGGCCTATCGCTTTGCCAGCAACCGGCGTGAGGTGAAGTCGAACTATAAGAGTGTGCTGCGCCATCGTCTGGTGGTGCACGACCGTGTGCTGCTCGACGACAAGGTCGACGACCCGCAGGGTGAGGACGAGCTGTTGCAGTATGCCGACAACGAGGAGTTCTACGATCCGGTGGCTACGCCCAAGGCCAGTTTCGCGCTGTCGCGCGGCACCCTGGCGATGCACAAATTCGAGCCTATTCAGGAGTTTGTTGACGACGACGAGGTGTACTATCTGCTGCGCAGCGTGGGGCCAGGTCGCATGGCCAAGATTAAGTTGCGCTATACCTACACGGTGCGCAAACGCGACTTGGCCATCGTGGCCATCACGGCGGCGGTGGACAGCGCCAACGTGGAGGCCGGCACCGACTCGTGGATTAACATTAAGTACGACCGTATGGCGCTGACCACCGACAGCTCATCGTGGCGATATGATGTGCGCGACGGGCGTTACACTCTGACGCACTACTACAACGAGCGGCGCCTGGTGTTGGGTTACGGCGACCGGTTCCGTTTCGTCGGCGACCAGGAGTGGCACCAGTGTGTGGACTGGACGCTGACGGACTTCACTACCATCGAGCCCACGGAGCCCGGTGACACCATCTATGTGCGGCAGCAGACGCTGGCGGAGGCCTTCGGTGCGAGCGACTACGACGGCGACTACTGGGGACGCTACAACAGTGTGGCGGTGGATATGCTGCCTCTGCGACTGCTGCGCGAGAAGTTGATGAAAATCAAGAATAAGACAAAACATTAGCGGCTATGAAGACTAAGATATTGTTTTTGGCGGCGGCCTTTGTGCTCACGGTGCAGGGTGTCGGTGCCCAAGAGGCTACTGCGGAGGTGGACAGCGTGATGCTGGCCGGCAAGGTGGTGAATCACCACAGCCACCGTATATACCCCAACTGCTATATGCGTTTTGTGCAGGAGGGGCGCACGGTGGCTGAGACGACGACCGACGCGGAGGGCGGGTTCGTTGTGGCGGCGCTGCCCGTGGGCAGGGTGGAGCTGCATGTGAGGCTGAAGGGGCTGCTGTTCCATCAGGCCGACCTCGACTTGCGGGAGAATGCCTACCTCACGGTGGCGGTGGATACTATCAAGCTCGTCACCCTGAAGGCTATCACTGTGGTGGCTACGAAGCACATGCTTGGCAGCATGCAGATTACGTCAATCCATGACCGGCGTCTGTGGGGCTTCAATGGCGGCTACCGCGACGCCAACGCCGTGGTGGCGATGCCACCCGACGCGCATGGCAACTCGGATGCCGGTGAGGACGGTGGGGTTGGTGGCGACGGACCCGTAGGCACGCCATTGTTCGACCCGGCGATGCCGTGGCAGATACGCCATGCACTGATGACAGGCAAACTTGGCACCCTGCTCATGACGCCGCCGATATGGGAGGTGGTGCCTGACCGTGTCGTAAAGGCCGACAGTACAAGGGCCGGCACTGCTGTGTCGGAATAGTGTGTGTGTGGCTGATGGGTGCGGGTTGGGAGTTCCTTAGAAGGCGAAGGTGAGGCCTGCCGATGTGGGGCCGATGTTGAGACAGAGGCTCCAGTCGGGCTGCATGTCACTGTAGTCGGGCATGAGTTCGGCGTGTCTGGGGTTGCTTCTGGCGGGGCCTTTGCGTTTGACGCGGTGAGGTTTGGTGCTTTTGCCGCGGGAGTAGCCACCGCCACTGTCGGACGTCAGCAGGACGATGCCGGTGCCTACCAGGACGACACCTGCCGCGGTGCCGATGATGCCGGCGGTTTTGACGCCTTTGCCTACGTTGTTTGCTTGCTTCAGATGGGGGTCTTGCGAAGCGTTTTCCATGCTGGCTGCCATGTCGGCTGCTGTGGTGGGGTCCATGTTGGCAGCCATGTCGGCTGTCATGTTGGCATCCATGGTTGCCACTTTGTCGGTGGCGGTGGAGAAGATGGCGCCCCACAGCCACAGGGTTGCGCCGGTCAACATGATGACGCCGCCGGAGATGACGGTGGCGATGCCCCATCCTTTTTTCGATGCGTATTGCTGGGTGTTGAATTGGTTGGCGGTGGCGAAATCTGTGGTGGGCATGGGGAGCGAGTATATGCTGCCTGGGGTTGCCTGCTGTTGCTCGGTGAGGCTGAGTTGGAAGGAGTTGTCGGTTTTGAAGTCGCAAGCGAGGTCCTGTGCTTTCGTTGCGGTGCAGAGAAGCATGGCGACAGCGATGAGGATGAGTGTTTTTTTCATTGTTTTATGTTTGTTTGCTGTGTTTCGAATTGCGGTGCAAAATTACTGTTTTTTTCCGAGGTGGCAAAATGTTTTTGAGATTGAGGTGGAAATCAGTTGATGATTTCGTCGAGTTCGAGCCAGCGCAGTTCTTTTTCGTCGAGTATGGCTATGAGTTCGCCGATGCGAGTGCTGGCCTTGGTTATTGCGGCGGGGTCGGTGAGGGTGCCGCTGCTGAGTTGCTGTTCGAGGGTGGTTTTTTCGGCGGTGAGTGTTTCTATTTCGGCAGAGAGCGCTTCGTATTCTTTCTGTTCCTTGTAGGAGGCTTTGCGTTTGTCGCTTTTGTTGCGTTCGTACTTGGGTTTCTCGGAGCGCTGCTGCAGGGTGTTCTGGCGCTGCTGAGCGGCACGCTGCAAGCGGTAGAGAGTGTAGTTGGAGTGGTAGTCGCGTATTTTGCCGTTGCCTTCGAAGACGAGGAGGTGGTCGACGATGTGGTCCATGAAGGAGCGGTCGTGGCTGACGATGATGAGACAGCCTTTGTAGGTCTGGAGGAACTGTTCGAGGATCTGGAGTGTGTAGATGTCGAGGTCGTTGGTGGGTTCGTCGAGGATGAGGAAGTTGGGGTTGGCCATGAGTACCTGGAGCAGGTAGAGGCGGCGTTTTTCGCCGCCGCTGAGGTTGCCGAAGTAGTTGTACTGCGTGGTGCCGTCGAAGCCGAAGTAGGTGAGGAACTGGTGGGCTGACATGGTTTTGCCGCCCTCAATCTCTATTTCTTCAGCGATGTCTTTGACGAGGTCGATGACGCGGCGGTCGTCTGGGGCGTTCATGCCTGCCTGAGTGTAGTAGCCGAACTGGATGGTCTGACCGACGACGACGCGTCCTGACGTGGGTTTCAGTCGCTCGGTGATGATGTTGAGGAAGGTGCTCTTGCCAATGCCGTTGGGGCCCACGATGCCTATCTTCTCTCCTTTTTTAAAGACATAAGAATAGTCATCAATCACTTTTATCTTTTCACTCCCTTTCACTTCCTCCTCACTTCCTTTCACTCCAAAGGAATAGCAGATGTTGTAGAGTTCGAGTATTTTACCGCCGATGCGTTCGGTCTTGACGGTGAGTTGTGGGCGTGAGTCGTCGAAGCGTGTGTGGGCTTTTGCTTCGAGTTGGTAGAAGGCGTCGATGCGAGCTTGTGCTTTGGTGCCGCGTGCCTGTGGCATGCGTCGCATCCATTCGAGTTCTGTGCGGTAGAGGCTGCGTGCTTTTGCCACTTCGGCGCGTTCGATGGCTTCGCGTTCGGCTTTTTTCTGGAGGTAGTAGTCGTAGCGGCCTCGGTAGTGATATAGGCGGGCGTTGTCGAGTTCGTAGATGTTGTCGCAGACGTTGTCGAGGAAGTAGCGGTCGTGGGTGACCATGAGGATGGCGAGACGCTGACGGGAGAGGAATTCTTCGAGCCATTCTATCATGTCGATGTCGAGGTGGTTGGTGGGCTCGTCGAGTATGAGTAGGTTGCAGTCGTCCATGAGTAGGCGGCAGAGTGCTGCTTTTTTCTGTTCGCCGCCGCTGAGGGTTTCCATGGGGCGGTCGAGGAGTGTGTCGACGCGCATGCGGCTGAGGATTTCTTCGATGCGCTGTTCGAAAGTCCAGGGGTCTTCGGTCTCGGGGCGCTGGATGTTGTAGACGAAGTCGCGGACGAGCTGCCTGGGGTAGGCTTCGGGGCTTTGAGGGAGGTAGGCGAGTTTGAGGTCGGAGCGGAATGTTATGGTGCCGGAGTCGTGGAGGGTGTTGTAGCCGCGGTGGCCGTATGCTGTCATGATTATGTTGAGCAGTGTTGACTTGCCGTAGCCGTTGCGTGCAATGAGTGCGGATTTCTGTCCGGCGTTGATGCCGAAGGAGATGTCTTCGAAGAGGAGCTTGTCGCCGAAGCTCTTGGTGAGGTGTTCGACGGTGAGAAGTGCGTCAGCCATTGATGATGGTGTTGTGGAGGAGGCCGTGCTGGATGGCGCCGGTGTTGGAGAGTATGTGTGCGGGGATGCCGCCGACGGTGCAGTTGTCGGGGAAGGAGGTGGCGACGACGGCGTTGGCGGCGACGGCCACGTTGCTGCCGATGGCTATGGGGCCGTAGAGTTTGGCACCGGGGCCGATGTAGACGTTGTCGCCGATGGTGGGTGCGCCGTTGTAGTCGCCGATGGATGAGGAGGGGTGGATGCGGCAGTTGGCGCCCACGTGTGCCAGAGGGCTTACGACGACGGTGCCGCGGTGGACGAGACAGAGTCCGGGGCCGAAGACGTTCTTGGGGATGGTGACGCCGAGCCGGACGGCGAGGTTGTGGTTGAGGAGTTCGAGGATAGCGCGCGAGAGGAAGCGCCAGGGGCGGCAGTTGGCGAGGTATTCGAGCCGGCGTAGCCTGAGCTGGAAGCGTAGCTGGTCGATGCGCAGCCAGTTGTAGAGGCTGAGTCGCCGCAGGCCGTGTGCGGCGATGTCGGCGCGGACGTACTGCCGGTATGTAGTGTAGGAGGTTATCATCGTGAGAGCTTTTTGTATTCGCGGCGTGCTTTCTTCATCAGCTTGAGGAAACGCCTGTCGGCATGGAGGCGAGCCACTGCGGCGCTGGCGACGAGGCGTGCGGCGTCGACGTCGCTCTGCCAGTGGTAGCCTGCTATCACACGGCTCTGGCCGTACATATAGCCACGGGCCATGATAGTGTCAGCCTTGTCGGGCGCCATCTCCGTGAGCAGCAGGGCAGCGCTCCATCCGAGGATGGTGTGGCCGGAAGGGTAGGAACCGTTGGTGCGGAGCCAGGCTTCGTCGCTGGGGTAGATGGTGGGCTCGTTGTAGAAGACGTAGGGACGTGTGCGCATGTAGTGGTTCTTGGGCAGTTTGCCGGCCTGGTCGGTGGTGAGGAGGCCGAGGGAGAGCATGCGGTAGATGGCTGGAGCGTTCTGTTCGGATATCTCGAAGCCGAGCACGCCGCTGAAGATGTTGCAGATGTTGTCGATGCTCCAGATGGCGTCGTTCACGGCGATGGCCAGCCTTATGCTGTCTTTGCGTTGCTCCTTGCCCCAGCGGTACTGCGCTTTGTCGTACTGGAAGGCAGCGCTGGCGGTGTCGGGTGGTGCAGGTAGGAAGTAGACTGCGTTTGGCATCTGCAACGAGTCGAGCAGGGGCTTCTGTGCCAAGCCTAGCAGTGGCATGAGGGCTATTAGGATGAGAGTCTTTTTCATTGTTTAAGTAGATTGTCGGTATGTTCTTTTGCTTTCTGGTTTATCTCAGGTGTAAGATATTTGTTCAGCGTATGCAAGGCCAACATGAGGGCTGTGAGGTCGTCTGTGAAGCCTAAGGCTGGTATGAAGTCGGGCATGACGTCAACCGGCAGTATTAGGTAGCCCAGTGCGCCGATAATGATGGTTTTGGCTTTCGCCGGAACGTCCTTGGCCTGCAACAGGAAATAGAGCTGCAGGGCAGGGTAGAGCACCTTGCGCCCTACCTGCGCGGCGATGTGGCGAATCTTCTTCCAGAAGCCGTCATCGTTGTAGTGCCGCTCGAACTTAGGTGCGTTGTCAATACTGAATTTCTCCATGGTTTATTGTTCAGGTGAAATCTTCAAGTTTCTCAGGATTGTCGTTCATGATATTGGGGCGCGGTTGATAGGCAAGGTGCAGCTTCGGATAGATGCGTAGGCGAAAGTCGCATTCGTCCTCATAGCAGCAACCATTGTCGGTCACCGCATTGGTGGCGCCACTTTCGGCAACGGTCAGCATCGTCCAAACACCCTGAGTCTTCAATCTGTGCGACGGGAACCATCCTCGGGGCTGCAGCCCCTGACCGTCTAGTTCCCACATCAGCGATATCGGAGCTTCGGGCTGGTAGCCGAGAGGGAATGTGAGAGCATATTTGCATCGCTCCAACTGCCACAGTCGTATGGTGTTGCGTCCGTTCTTGCGCCCATGATATTCGTCGCCGAAGGTTTCTATTGCATCTTCGATGGCGGTTACGCTGTCCACATTCTCGACGATTATCACGGCGCCGTCGTCTTTGGCAGTTTCCATCATGCTTTCAACTTTCTGCCTTTGAGTGGCTTCTTCCCTTTTCTGCTTTATTTTGTCGGGTTCGATGTTGCGGGCGGCTTTGTAAAACAGGTATACCGCAACGACAGCCATCAGTCCCGCCATAAGCCATTCATTTTTAGTCAGGAAATAGATGGCAGTTGCTATGGCTACGGCACCCAGAATATAGTTGGTATTCCTTTCTGCACGTTGCTCTTTCCGAACTTCGGCAAGTTTTTCCTTAGCCGGTTTGCGACGTTCTTTGCGTTCGGCATCCGCCTTGCGCTGCCGCTCACGGTTCTCCATGCGGTCGTAGAAGATTGCCCATACAAGCAAATATATGGCGAGAGGAACAAAGATAGCCTCCACAATCACCAAAGCAATGATTTTGGAGGTTGTGTCCTCCTCTGCCATTATGTTCGTGTAACACCAAACGGAAAACCAACCCGACCCTACGGCGATGGCTAGGCAGATTAGGCGGAGGAATATGTGGGATATCTTCATTATCCTAGTACCTCCATGATGGCTTTTGCGGCTTTGCGGCCGGCGCCCATGGCGAGGATTACTGTTGCGGCGCCGCTGACGGCGTCGCCGCCGGCGAAGATGTATTTGCGGGAGGTCTGTCCGTTCTCGTCGGCCTTGATGCCGCCCCAGACTTCGCACTCCAGCCCCGGTGTGCTGGTGCGTATGAGCGGGTTGGGGCTGGTGCCGAGGGCGGCGACTATGGTGTCGGCCTCCACGTCGCACTCGCTGCCCTCAATGGGGCTGAATTTGCGGCGACCTTTCTCGTCGGGGGCGCCCATTTCCATCTTGACGCACCGCAGGGCGCGCACGTAGCCGTCCTCGGTGCCGAGGATTTCGAGCGGAGCGGTCTGGAACATGAACTGGACGCCTTCCTCCATGGCGTGGTGCACCTCTTCGCGACGAGCGGGCATGTCCATCTCGCCGCGTCGGTAGACGACGGTGACCTCGCTGCCGAGCCTGAGTGCTGTGCGAGCGGCGTCCATGGCCACATTGCCGCCGCCGACCACTATGACCTTGCGGCCGAGGTAGATGGGTGTGTCGTAGTGTTCGTCGTAGCCGTGCATGAGGTTGGTGCGGGTGAGGAGCTCGTTGGCGGAGATGACGCCTATGAGAGTTTCGCCTTTGATGCCCATGAACTTGGGCAGGCCGGCGCCGGAGGCTATGTAGACGGCGTCGTATTCCATGTCGTTCATCAGCTGGTCGATGGTGATGCTCTTGCCGATGATGACGTTGGTGCGAATCTCGACACCGAGGCGGCGGAGGTTGTCGATCTCGGGCTCGACGACGCGCTGCTTGGGGAGGCGGAACTCGGGGATGCCGTAGACGAGCACGCCGCCGGCATGATGGAGAGCCTCGAAGACGGTGACCTGGTAGCCCTGTTTGGCGAGGTCGCCTGCACAGGTGAGGCCGCTGGGGCCGCTGCCGATGACCGCCACCTTGCGGCCGGCAGGGTAGCAGGGGCTCTGCGGCTTCGACTGGGCACGGTGGTTGTCGGCCACGAAGCGCTCCAGCGCGCCGATGGCTATAGGCTCGCCCTTAAGGCCCATGACGCAGCTGCCCTCGCACTGTGTCTCCTGCGGGCAGACGCGTCCGCAGACGGCAGGCAGGGCCGAGTCGTGGGTGATGGTGATGTAGGCCTGGTTGAAGTTCTCCTCCTTGATGTTCTGGATGAAACGCGGTATGTCGATACCCACGGGGCAGGCCTCCACGCAACGGGGCTTCTTGCACTGCAGGCAGCGGCCGGCCTCGATGAGGGCTTGGTGCTCGGTGAGGCCGAAGGAGACCTCGTCGAAGTTCTTGGCGCGAACCTTGGGGTCTTGCTCGCGAGGTTTCTGGCGTTTCTTGGCTTCCGTCATTGCGGCTTCGACGGCGGGCGCCAGATTGCAGTTGTGTCCGCTTTCGGCGGTGGCTATGCGGTAGCGGCGTGCGTCGGGGGTCTTGAGCTTGCGGGCGGCCTCGTCGAAGTCCACCAGATGACCGTCGAACTCGGGACCGTCAACGCAGCAGAACTTCACCTCGTCGCCGACACGTACGCGGCAGGCGCCGCACATGCCGGTGCCGTCGACCATCATGCAGTTGAGGCTCACGATGGTGGCAAGGTTATACTTCTTGGTGGTGAGGCTGACGAACTTCATCATCGGCAGAGGTCCGATGGCCACACAGTGGCTGTAGTCGACACCGCTCTGGCAGAGCTGGTCGACCTTGGCTGTTACCAGCCCCTGCTCGCCGTAGCTGCCGTCGTCGGTCATGATGTGCAGGTTGTGGCACACGGCGCGCAGCTCGTCTTCGTAGAAGAGCAGGTCTTTGGAGCGAGCGCCGATGATGACGTCGGTGGGGATACCTTGTCGGAAGGCCCATTTCACCTGTGGGAACACGGGAGCGATGCCCACGCCGCCGGCCACGAAGAGCAGGCGTTTGAGCTCGCCCTTGGAGTGTTTCTCTATCAGCTCGCTCGGCCGCCCCAGCGGACCTACGATGGTGTAGAGGTCGTCGCCCTCGTTCATCGCCGCAAGCTGGCGTGTTGTCTCGCCGACAACCTGGAAGACGATGACCACCGACTGGCGCTGGTAGACGATGTCGCTGATGGTCAAGGGTATGCGTTCGCCGTTCTCGTGAGGGATGACGATGACGAACTGGCCCGGCTTGCCGCTGAGCGATATCCACGGAGCGTGAATCTCCATCCTGTAAATCTCATGGCTGTTGAGCAGCCGCTTGCTGATAATCTCGTACATAAAAGCTGAGGTTTATGTGTGGTGTTTGTCTATTCAAATGTTTTGGCGAGGAGTGTGAGGTATTCGTGGTATGGTGCGGTGTCCTTCAGGTCGGAGAGTGCCGATGCCAGTCCGCGGTAGTACCAGGCAATGTCTGTGCGGCCACCGGGGGCGTTGAAGCGCTTCCACAGAGCTTCGCCGTGTTTCTCGTGGTCTATTGTTATAGCGCGGAGGTTGGACAGCTTGTCGCCCAGCGCCACCATCTTCTCGTCGTAGGAGGCTGCCGACAGGCGTTCGATGGCTGCCTGTTTGCGTTCATGCCAGGTGTTTTCCTTGTCCTTCCGTGTGTTGGTGTCGGCGGTGACCAATGCCGCCACGCGGTCGCCAAATTCTCGGCGCACATCGTCGGTGGTGACGGCGGTGTCCTCCACCACATCGTGGAGCACCGCTGCAGCCAGCATCTCGGGGTCGTCGGTCATGGTGGCCACGATGGCGAGTGCTTCCATGGGATGCACGATGTAGGGCAGGTTGGTGCCTTTGCGCATTTGGCCGGCATGGGCTTTGGTGGCGTATATTATAGCGCGGTTCAATAAGTCGGCGTTCATATCAGGTTTATTTTTTGTGCCTGGCTGAAAATGCGTTCGGCGCGCATGTGGTTGGCCTGTGCGTTGCCGCCGAAGGCGTTGAAGACCTGTTCCAGCCCCGGGAGCCCCAGGCCGTTGCGCAGCACATAGACGCAGCAGAGGTTCTGCAGCGTCACCGACAGCGCGATGATGTCGAGGTCGGTGCCGCTTATCTGGTGCAGCGCCAGCTGGTAGGCGTCGGCGCTGTAGTTGTGCACCAGCCGCTCTATGTCGCCCAGAGTCTTGAAGCCCAGAGTCAGCAACACCTGGAGGTAGGGCATCAGGTTGTCGTTGTAGATTTCAGCTTGGTTTATCGAGGCAATCTTGCTTGCCAGCTTGTCGAAGGGTTTCAGTTCGAGGTAGCTGCGGAAGGTGTCACCGTCCAGCGGCACGCTGTCGAAGTCGCCGTCGGCCACCAGAGCCTGCACATGGCGCCGGTAGTTGGTAATCTCCATGCGTATGCGGCTCAACTCAGCGTCGGCCAGTTCCATCATGCCGGCAATGCGGTGCATGTTGCGCAGGGTCTCACGCGGTATCTCTATGTCGTACTTGTAGCCCAGGTCGTGGTAAGCTGTTGCCCACACATGCTGCAGCGCCGTACGCATCTGCACCTCGAAGCGGTACTCGCGCATCTCCGGGCAGTCGCACAGCCGTTCGGGCAGGCGGCAGATATAGTGCAGCGAGAGGTAGCCGAAACGGTCGAGGTCGAGCAGCTTGCGTTTGTCCACCGAGTTCTCCCAGTCAACATCGAAGTTCTTCTCCACGAGGGCGGCGATTTTGTCCACCTCGTCGGTGTAGAAGGTTATGATGCGGTAGCCCACGATGTCGGTGATGTCGCTCAGCGTGGCGTACTTGTGACCCTTGAGCTCCAGCTTTCCCGTCAGGCTTTTTTCGGTCTTCACGCGACCTTCCATGCCGGTGACGTCCAGGTTGTGCTCCTTCATTATACTGCCCATCTCGGCGCTTACCACGTCTTTCATGCGCTCGAACATCGGGCGCAGCGCGCGGTACTCGTCGAGTATCATCTCGCAGTGCAGGTCAAGGTTCATAGTATGGTGATGATGTTGGAGAACCCTGTTATGTCGAACACTTCGCGCACCTGCGGCTTCATGTTCTTGAGCACCAGCTTGCCTTTGCGGCTGCCTACGCTCTTCTGCAGCATCAGGAACAGGCGCAGCCCTTGGCTGGAGGTGTAGTTCATCCCCGAGCAGTCCATCTCGATGTCGGGGTTGTCGCCCTGCATCAGGGGGGCTATGTCTTTCTGGAATTGGTCGGCGTTGGAGGTGTCTATGCGCCCGTTGAGTTCCACAAATGTCTTGCTGCCTTCGGCATTGATCTTTACGTCCATATCTTTACAGTCTCTTAGTCATAGTTAATATGTTGCAACCGTCCTCATAACGGTACTCAATGTTGTCCATCATCTGCTTGCAGAGGAATATGCCGAGCCCGCCAATCTCGCGGTCTTCGGCGGCAGCCGTCACGTCGGGGTCCTCGCGCTCCAGCGGGTTGAAGGGAGTGCCTGCGTCGCGCAGCACAATCATCAGCTCCAGGCCGTCGTCGCTCAGCTGTGTGCCGACTTCGAGCCAGCCTATGCCTCCCTCGTAGGAGTAGCGCACCACGTTCTCGACGGCCTCCTCCACCGAGAGGCGTATCTTGAACAGCAGAGTCTCGTCGGTCGGCATGTCAGACGACGACATGACGTACTCGATTATCTCCGCACTCTTGTCTTTTATTGGGTTGAATTTCTTCTTCATATAGTAGTCTTTCTAGTTCTATGCTAATATTTCAGCGACATGATGGTGATGTCGTCGTTCTGCGGGTTGCCGTCGGTGTATTCTTTGACGCTCTGGTACAGATCTTCCACCACCTCCTGCTCGGTGCCTGCGGTGCCTCGGTTGCCGGCCCAGGCCAACAGACGCCCTTCGCCGTACTGCTCCTTGTCGGCACGTTCGGCCTCGGTCACACCGTCGGTGTAGAGCAGCAGGCGTGTGCCACGCTCTATCTGCAGGCTCTCGCCCTCGTAGGGGTAGTTCTCTATGACGCCTAGTGCCAGGTTGGGCTTGGCGTTGAGGTAGCGCACACGCCCGTCGGGACGCACCACGATAATCGGGTTGTGGCCGCCGTTGCAGTATTCCAGCACTCCGGTCTTGGTGTTCAGGCGCCCGATGAAGAGGGTGACGAACATGTCGCCCGAGTTGGCGTCGAAGACGCTGTTGTTCACCAGGCTCATCACCTCCTCCATGGTCAGCGCCATGCCGGCCACGAAATGCAGCGCGGCCCGGGTTATCGACATCATCAGCGCCGCGGGGGCTCCCTTGCCGCTCACGTCGCCGATGGCGAAGTACACCATGTCGTTGTCGCCAACCACAAAGTCGTACAGGTCGCCGCCCACCTCCTTGGCGGGCACCAGCTTGGCGTGCAGCATCGGCGGAAAGTCGCTGCTAAGCATGCCCATCTGTATGTCGCTGGCCACGCTCAACTCGCCTTCCATGCGGTTGTTGGCCGCCGTGGTGGTCTTGAGCTCTTGTATGTAGTCGGTGAGCGATTGCTGCATGTGGGCGAACGAGTCGCGCAAGGCGAGCACCTCGTCGTGGCTCTTCACCTCGGGCAACGGCACGTTCAGGTTGCCGCCGCTCATGCTCTGCGCCGCCACCGTCAGGTCGGTGATGGGGCGCATCACGCGGCGCACTATCAGGTAGCACAGCACAAAGAGTATCAGCAGGCCGGCCAGACCTATGAAGAACAGCAGGTTGAGCACGCGGTTGGTGTCCTTCAGCACGTCGGAGTAGAGGCACACTATCACCGCCGCCCAGCCGGTACGCATGGGCTCGTAGGTCATGTACATGGTGCTGCGTCCTTTGCCCAAGCGCTCCATGCTGTCGTTGCCGCGCAGCACACGGTCGAGCCAGCTGCGCGATGCCGTGTCGGTCTTCATGCGCTCCTGCACGTCGAGGGCCACAAGGCTGTCGGTGGCCGCCAGCGTGCTGCCGTCGGGACACAGGATGGTGATGAACGACCGCTCGTAGGGCTTCATCTTCTTGGAGATGTCGTTCAGCCATTGCACCGGCACGTCGGCCGTCACTACGGCGAACACACACCCCGCGCTGTCCTTCAGCGGGTAGCTGTAGGTCGTCATCTGCAGGTTGCCGCCGCCCTCGTCGTAGTAGGGGTTGCTCCAGTGGGGCTGGCCTGTCTCGTAGGGCACGCGGAACCATTCCATGTCGTAGTAGTCGTAGTCCTCATTGCCGAGCTGCTTGCTCTTGACGCTGCCGTCGGGGGCCTCATAGCTGTAGGGCGCGAACCATGGGTCGTCGCCGTGATACCCTTTGGCGAAGGCTATGGCGCTGCCGCACACCAGGGGCTGCTGCTGCACCATCTGCTGCGTGATGCGGTAGAGCATCTCGTCGTTCTTCTTAAGCGTGGCGGCGAACTTGCCGGCGCTCGACGCTGCCGACTCCACCTCCACCAGCGGCAACTCTATCTCCTTCACCATGGCGTGAAGGCGGCTCTTCGTGGCGCTCTCGGCCTCGGCGGCCACCAGCTTGTAGTTGGCAGCAGTCATCACTGCCAGCGCCCCGATGAACAACACCGAGACGAACAACAGGATGTTGATGCTGAGCCTCAGCGACAGCGATTGAATCCTTCTCATAATTTATCCAATAAACATTAATTCAATAACCTATAACCAATAACCTATAACCAATAACCTATAACCTATAACCTATAACCCATAACCTATAACCTATAACCCTTACTCCGCAAAGTACTTGTAGAACAGCGGTATGGTCTCTATGCCCTTGAGGAACTGTGCCAGGGGGTAGTTCTCGTTGGGGGCGTGGATGTCGTCGCTGGCCAGGCCGAAGCCCATCAGTATGCTCTTCAGGCCCAGTATCTTCTCGAAGCCGGCCACGATGGGGATGCTTCCGCCGCTGCGCGTGGGGATGGGACGCTTGCCGAAGGTGTCGGTCATTGCCTTCTCGGCAGCCTTGTAGGCCTTCAGCTCCAGCGGGCTTACGTAGGCCGCACCACCGTGACACGGCGTCACCTTGACGGTCACGTAGTCGGGAGCGGCAGCCTCGAAGTAGTTCTTGAACATCTCGCTGATCTTCTCGAAGTCCTGGTTGGCAACCAGACGGGTGCTGATCTTGGCGTAGGCCTTGCTGGGCAGCACGGTCTTCGTGCCCTCGCCGGTGTGGCCGCCCCAGATGCCGCACACATCCAGGCAGGGACGTATGCCCGTGCGCTCCTTGGTGGTGTAGCCCTTCTCACCCTTCAAGGCGCGGACACCGAGGTCTTTCATGTACTGCTGCTCGTCGAACGGGGCCTGCGCCATTAGCGCGCGCTCCTCGTCGCTCAGCACCAGCACGTCGTCGTAGAAGCCCGGTATGGTGATGTGGCCGTCAGCGTCATGCAGGTCGGCAATCATCTTGCACAGCACATTGATGGGGTTGGCCACAGCGCCGCCGAAGATGCCGCTGTGCAGGTCGTGGTTGGCACCGGTCACCTCCACCTCCCAGTAGCACAGGCCGCGCAGGCCGCTGGTGATGCTCGGCACATCGGGGGCTATCATCGAGGTGTCGCTCACCAGGATAACGTCGGCCTTCAGCAGCTCCTTGTTCTTCTCGCAGAAGCCATAGAGCGAGCCGCTGCCAATCTCCTCCTCGCCCTCGAGCATGAACTTCACGTTGCAGGGCAGGTTGCCCGTCTTCACCATCCACTCGAAGGCTTTGGCGTGCATGAAGCTCTGCCCCTTGTCGTCGTCGGCACCGCGGGCCCAGATCTTGCCGTCCTTCACCACAGGCTCGAACGGCTCTGTGCGCCACAGCTCCAGCGGCGCCACGGGCATCACGTCATAGTGGCCGTAGACAAGCACCGTAGGCTTCTTCTTGTCAATGATTTTCTCTCCATAGACAACGGGGTTGCCGTCGGTGGGCATCACCTCGGCGCGGTCGGCGCCGGCCTCGAGCAGCAGCTCTTTCCAGCGCTCGGCGCAGCGCACCATGTCGGGCTTGTGCTCCTGCTCGCTGCTGATTGACGGAATGCGGATAAGACTGAAGAGTTCTTCCAGGAAACGATCCTTGTTGGCTTCGATGTATTGTTTCATATTCAGAGTATTTTATATTATTTCAATAAATATTAGCAAAGTGCAAATATACAAAATTTTCCGATACGCGCCACATTTTTTTTCAACACCGCCCCAAAACCTCTTCTATAACCCTACAAGACCCGACCCCAAGCCCTACAACCAACGTCGTCATCAGCCAGAAAGTGCGCGGCGTCGGCAAGAAGTTCACCCGCATGGAGTTCAACAGCAGCAGCCAGTTCACAGGCCTCATCGCCCAACCCCTCGACGAAAAAGACGTGCAGTAAAGGAACTTTATCTTGAATTATATAAAGTAAAGCACTTGCCTTGGATGAAAGGTAAAGAAATAATCTACTACTTTGATTCCAAACCAAACAAAATCTATCGCATATAAAATGGGGAAGCCTGGATTTCTCCAGGCTTGACTTGTGGCATGAACCTTGCGGCACACGCCTATTTTGAATAGCAAAATTACAACTATTTTTCAAACTGACAAAATAAATCTTGAAATTTTTTCAAAAACTTTCAACCATTTACACCCACCAACCCCATTAACCCCATCAAACCCATCAACCCCATTATGCCAAAACAAACCCCCATCGACATCTCCCTCGACCGCTTCGCCGACGCCCTCGAACAGGCCGCTCGCAAGGATATCCCCGACATCCTCGGTCAGGCTGCCGTCGACGCCTTCAAACAGAACTTCCAGGACGAGGGCTTCTTCGGCTCCGGATGGAAGGAGGTCAAGCGACGCCAAGGCCACACCAAGGGCGCCGCAGCATCACGACCCATCCTCACCGGACCAACCTGCAACCTCGGCCGCTCTATCGACTACGAGACTTCCGACCACGAGGCCGTCGTCTTCTCCGACCTCCCTTACGCCGCCGCACACAACGAAGGCACTACCACCGCCGGCCGCAACCACAACGTCACCATCCCCAAGCGCCAGTTCACCCTTTCATATGAGATGAAAGGGTGTTTTTTTGCGACGATGATATGAGCGCCAAGTAGGGAATAAAGTGTCGGAACGAGGGGATTCTTGTCAATTTTTTGGGAAAAAAGAGCCGTTTGGGGGCAAAAAAGAACCGTTTTTTGATGCAAACTGAGACGGGTTGTATTTGACAATCCACTACAAGGTCTTGGCTTTTAACGTTATAAGTTGACAAAGCGTCTCAGTCTCAGTCGTCTCAGTTGTTTTTTGAGGGTATCCATCTTTCCTGTATTTCTATTTATAATATTATATATTTAATTATTAATTAATTATAAGAATAAGAGGGGGCCTCTGCAATATGGGGTATCCCTTTTTTTTACTGAGACAACTGAGATTGAGACGGTATTCCCTATAAGGCTTTGGTTTTAAAT